>Ga0209777_10000051_pt1 | contig 189640 bp, 169 predicted proteins | sample FrelakmetHBP12HB_FD_187147 | JGI IMG/M metagenome (GOLD analysis project Ga0209777, IMG submission 187147) | Freshwater lake sediment microbial communities from the University of Notre Dame, USA, for methane emissions studies -HBP12 HB (SPAdes)... | ecosystem: Environmental > Aquatic >...
CGCCGCCTCATGAGGCATTCGAGGTAGGATAAGGAAAAGGCGGGCGCTGATGCGCCCGCCTGACGGTAGAACGAAGGACGTTTGAAATCTAGTACGCCTGTTCGCCAAACTCTCCCATGTCCAGCCCCTTGGCTTCCACGGCCTCGCTGACCCGGATGGGACGAACGGCATTCATGACCTTGAGGATAGCCATCGTGACAAGGAAGGCAAACACAGCGACGACGACCACGGCCAGGACCTGGACCCCCAACTGGTGCCAGTTTCCTTCGATCAGGCCGGAGATGCCGTTCACGGATTTCTCGGCGAAGATGCCGGTGAAGATAGGACCAAAGAAACCGCCAATGCCGTGGCAGGCGAAGACGTCGAGCGCGTCGTCGACGTGCCGCTTGTGCAGAAGAGCAACCATGAAGAAAGAGATCAGTCCTGCGGCAAGACCAATGACGACGGCAGCCCACGGGAGGACATAGCCAGACGAGGGAGTGATGGCGGCCAGGCCGACCACGGCGCCGACAAGTGGAGCCACGACGCTGACCTTCTTGTTGGCTTTCCAGTCCATGAACAGCCAGGTCATCATGCCGGCCGCAGCGGCCAGCGTGGTGTTGACCCACGCGTACGCGGCAACGCCGTTGGCGGCATAGGCGCTGCCGCCGTTGAAGCCGAACCACCCGAACCACAGGAGAGCCGTACCGAGGGCGACGTAGGTGATGTTGCTGGGCGCGACGCTCTCGTTTTTGGCGATCCTGCGCTTGCCGATAGCGAATACGGAGGCCAAAGCGGCTATTCCCGCCGTCAGATGGATGACGATACCTCCCGCGAAATCGACGACACCCATCTTCTGCAGCCATCCTCCACCCCAGACCCAGTGCGCCACGGGGCAGTAGATCACCAGAACCCAGATCACAATGAACCACAGATAGGCTGCGAACTTCATGCGACCGGCGAAAGCGCCCGTGATGAGAGGGGGCGTGATGATGACGAACATCATCTGGTACAGGAAGAAGACGAGGAAGGGTATTGTCGTCGCGTATGCAGCGCTGGGCGTCATGCCCACGCCACGAAGTCCGAAGAATTCCAACCCGCCGATGACGCCGCCGATGTCATGTCCAAATGCCAGCGAGAACCCGCCGAAGAACCAGACGAGGCCCACCAGGCCCATGGCGATGAAGCTCTGAAGCACGAGCGACAGCATGTTCTTGCGCCGCGCGAGACCGCCATAGAAGAAGGCGAGCCCCGGGGTCATGATGAAGACAAACGCTGCGCTGACCAGCACAAGCGCGGTATCTGCACCGTTGATCGTACCCATTCCAACCTCCCAGGAAACCGGAACGCTGCCCGGGCGCATCGACAGCCCGAGCCCTTGACCGTATGAATCATGCTCAGATGTCAGTGCCTGTCAAGTTCAGAACCAGGACGTGGAGAAGGCGCATCGTGAGCCGCAGGCGTTCGCTGTAGGTCGAGCGCGCCTTCAGGGATCCGCAGGCGTGGGAAGTCTCAGCAGGAATCGTTCACTGCACAGCTGGATGACCTCCCGGATAAACCGACGTGTCTCGCTCGCCCGTGCGACGCGCGACATGTACAGCGACGACCCGGGTTCACCGGTCTGTACCCGCAGGGCTTCGTGGATGAGGTGGTGCCACTCTGCAGGCAGGACGCCGAGTGCATACTCCGCGGCCGCCAGCTTGGACGTCACGGCATGACGGTCCATCGTGTAGAGGATGCGACAGAGGGTCAGGACGGCGAACGCGACCCACGTCGAGCTCAGGAACAGCCAGCGTGAGGCGGCCTTCGGCGCCCAGTAGACGCCCAGGTTGTAGCACATCTCTTGCTCCACATCCACCCATGGGACGTCCGGGATGAACGCGGCCGGCTCAGGTCCGATGACGCTGATGCCACACTGAACCAGCGTGAGCCAGCCGGCCTTGCTGACCTCACGGCGTCCGGCAAGGCCGCCGTGAGCGACGAAGAGGCAAGGAGTGTCCAATTCGCCCGCTTCGATCTGGTCCAGTTCGGCATATTCCCCATCCAACCTGCAAGCCCAGCGATCGACGCGACGCAGACTCTGATGTAGAGCCTTGATGGCAACTTGGTCATCCTCGCTGATGTGGCCCACCATCACCGTCAGGAAGTCGATGTCGCTCGTGCGTTCGGCAAAACCGCCCAGCGCCAGCGAGCCGTACAGCGACAGGGCGTAGATGCGTTCGGGGAAGGCCTCATGCAGAGCGTCGACGTACGCCCCGAGCACTGGGCGCAGATGTGCCGGGATACGCGAGTCGAGCAGCGCCCCATCCGGCAGGCCGGACGCCCCCGCGTTATCGTTCGCTTCCGACGAGCGGCTCATGATCACTGGTTCCTGAGGTAGCCCCCGAGCCTTTCGGTCCAAGGCAAGGGGTGCTCTCGTACCTTCTTCTTCCGTGGTACACGCATGTGGCGTCCGTTCATCGTCTGAAACGTGATGTTGCCATCGACTTCGAGCCAGGCCGTCCTGATGTCCCCTATCTTCTGAATATCATGTTCCCGTGCGGCGGGCATGATTTCGTCCTCGTCGATGTGCTCCCGCTCCAGCGTGTCCAGTTGTGGTATGCCCTGTTCGATCAGGGTTGTGCGCTGGCCCAGAATAATGCGTCGCAGACGTGGATAGCGATGCACCAGTGCAGAAACACTGTAGTTGAGCACGAGGAGGGTTGCCGCAGCAACCAAGCCGCCCATGACCGACGTATTCGGTCCGGTCATTGCGTTTTGAACTGCATTGGCGAGCAGAAGGATCAGGACGAAATCGAATGACGCAAGTTCGCCCATCTCGCGCTTCCCAGACAGGCGCAAACCAGCCAACCAGCCAGAACGGCGATGTAGACGATGGCCGTCCGAAGCACGACTTGCCAGAGATCGAGTGTCAGTGTAAACATGGTTATCCTCCGTTTAGTCCTGAGATCGGGTGGATGGTGCCGGCTTCGGAGCAGAGTTGCTTTCGGCAAGCGTGCGCATGATGACGCTGCGCAGGAAGCGCTGATCTCCGAGCCGTTTCTTCAGCGCTGTCTCGAGCGCTCCGACGGGATACAGGTTCTGCGGTGCCCTGGTGTCGCCCCACAGATTGCTCGAGTAGTGCACTGCGATGGCAGAGGCAAGGTTAGCCAAGTGAATCGCCTCGGTCAGCCCCATGACGGGGAGCTCGATGCGCACCAGGTTGGCCATCTGGCTGGCAAAGGGTGTGACCGCCCGGAGGCGCAGGAAGAAGCTCATCTTGCTGCTACCGCTGCTTTCCGGGTAGCGGATCTCAAAGATCGGGGTCCGTTCGGCCGCCTTGAGGGTGAGCACCGTCTCGAACTGCTTCCCCCGGAGGTAAGCTTCCTGGACGTTCTTGATGATGCCTGCCAGCTTGCCGGTCCCGGCGGCCAGGCGGTGTTCGTAGGGGATGGGACCGTCTGTCACGACTGCCTGCACGTCCGGACGGTCCACTGCTTTCTGCGCGACATCGTGTTCCAGCTCCTGCATGAGGTTGTTGAGTTCCTGGCCGAAGTCGGCCGGGTCATGGCCTGGGGCACTGCGAATCTCATATTCGACGTCGAACGGGCACGACGCGTCGCTTGCCAGCTTGAGCGTCTTTATGTCCGGGTCCGGCGCGTTGGTCACAAAGTAGTGCCGTGTCACCTCGTCGCACAGTGCCTCGGTGACGTCATGGGCGTGGCAGCCGCACATCTGCATACAGCCCGCGGCCACAGAACCAAAGACGCCGTAGTACGGCGGATTCCCGTCGATGATGCCATGCATGTCGATGCGGCGTACGCCGTCGACAAATGCGACGTGAACCGTGTCGACTTCCGCGAAGGCCGCGTCGGGGACGCGGATAGCTGGCCAGTGGTCGAGGTCACGGCATTCGGTGGTCGGCACCACCTCATAGGAACGCTGCTGATCAGTCAACGTGACCTCCGTGGAACCGGTGTAGACGCTCTGCCAGTAGTCGGGACGGATATGAAAGCGCCCCTCACCTTGGACCGAAGGGCTCGGGGGCATCATACCATCTCCCGACGCGCGATGTGTGCCGAACCACCCTGATTCGTCACCTCGAGGACTGTCTCGAAGCGCTCCACGAGATCCGCCCTGTGGGTGATGATGCCGACGAGCGAACCGTCCCGGCGCAGAGACTCCAGGACGTCGGCGACACCTTGGACAGTGGTCTGGTCCAGTGTCCCAAAGCCCTCATCGATGAAGAAGCTGTCCAAGTCGACGCTCGTCGACAGCAGGTCCTTGACTGCCAGGGCCAGGGCAAGAGAGGCAAGGAAGGTTTCTCCCCCGGACAGTGTGGCGACGTCGCGTGGTCCCGAGGCGCTGAATGAGTCTTGCACCATCATCTGGTCGCCCGCATCGAGCAGCAGGTCGAATCGTCCCTTGCTCAGGACCTGCAGATGGTCGTTTGCCGTCACCAGCAGCTGTTCGAGGATGCCGCTGCTGACGAACGCCACCATGCCCTTGCTGCCGAAGTCGCGGGCGACCTGCTGGTAGGTGGACAGCAGGCGCGTCACCTGTTCTTTGCGCGCAAGACGGTCGGCCAGGAAGGCTCGACGGGTCAGGAGCTCGTCCTTGCCGCGACGGACAGCCGCCAGGTTCTCCTGTGCCCGGGCGAAGTCCGTGGCGGCAGTCTCACGTGCGGCCCGCGCCGCTTCGAGGCCCACCTCCGACGGCAGGTCGGGTCCGAGTTCCTGCTCCAGCATCTCCACCTGTGCAGTCGCAGTGGCCATGTTATGGTCGTACTGTTTCACTGACACCTGAAGTGCGACCAGCTGGTCCGCAGGGAGGACGGCGGCTTTCATCGAGACGATGGAGTCGAACCCGTTCGTGCCGGCCTGCTCAAGCAGATCGCGCTGCAGCGTTTCGTACTGGGCTTCCGCCTGTCTGCGCTGGCCCTCCAGCGCGGCAGCCTTCGTCTGGAGCCCAGCCAGCTGTGTGTGGACGTCCTCTTCCTTCCTGCGCTGTTCTTCGAGCTGGAGAGCAATCGTTTTCTGCGCCGTGCGCGTCGTCGTCTCCTGCCCACGCAGCTGTGTGAGCCGTGCACGCAGGAACACTGCGGGGTTGTTGCCGCCTTCCCGGGCGATAGTCGGGTCCATGAGCAGGCGCAGGGTCAGTTCGTGCGCCTCGTGCTGGTCGTCCTTGCCCTCAGTCTTCAATACCGTCAGCTGTCTTACCAGCTCCTCGAGCCGGACCCTGTCCGTTTCAAGCTTTTTCTCATGATCCGCGAGGTCGTTTTGACAGTGCTCGACGCGCTTGCGTGCCTCGTCACGGGCCGTCTTGAGGCGATCGAAGTCCAGGCGTTCGGCATGCGCGACCAGCTCCTCTACGACATGGCCGCACACCGGGCAGGTGTCGCCCGGCTTGAGACCCTGCTGGACGACGACTGTGGCATTGTCTGAGCGTGCTTGCTCGAATGCGTCGTCTGCCTGTGTGGAGCTGTTCCGCGCTCCGGCGAGCGCTTCCTGGAGTTGGATCCGGTGCTGGTCCTGCCCCTTCATAGTCTCATTCAACTGTGCAATGCTGTGTTCGAGCCCCTTACCCTTCTCCGCGGCCGCATCAGTCTTGTGCCGGAGTTCATCCAGCCGGGCGGCAAAAGGCTGGAGGTCGCTCAGACGCTCTATCGCAGAGGAGATCTCATCCAGCTTCTCGGCAAATGCGGCCTCGCCTGCGCGCAGGGACGTATCGGCACGGGAGGCCTGCGCGGTCTCGAGAGCTCTCTGTGCGGCCGTGACGGCAGAGGATGCCTTGCCGTGGTCCGTGACCAGTTGCTCCAGATCAGCAGCTAGGCGCCCCCAGTTGGCCAGTGACGGCTGCAGTGATGCAAGTGCGACGCCGATGGCAAGGCGCGCACGGTCGCGGTCGATATCGTCCGCCCTGGCGCGAAGGGTCACGAGCTGCTCCTGAAGCTTCGCCAGCTGCCGTGCCTTTGACGCTCGTTGTTCTATCATAGCCAGTGTCAGCTCACATGCCTTGAGCTGTTCCTGGAGCAGCACGACCTGATGCTCGGCATCTGTGACGGCATGGTCCAGGAGACCTATGGCCTCGCCGGTGATGGTGCTCTGGTCGATACCCGCCAGGTCGTGATCCAGGCCGCCCAGCTCGCCCATCAGCACTGCCGCGTGGGCGCCGGCTGCCTTGCCGATGCGCTCGTAGATGTCCAGGCTGAGCAGCGAAATGAGGATGTCCCTGCGCGCGCGGGGTGTGTCGGGTTTGAGAAAGCGGTCAAACTGCCCCTGTGGCAGGATGATGATGCGCGTGAAGACGTCGAAGCTCATGTGCAGCAGCGTGTCTTCGATGTAGCGGTCGACATCTTTCTTCTTCAGAAGGTCCTTGATCTGGTCGCCGTCCTTGAAGACCTGGACGTCCTCCCTCATGGTCGTTCCCTGCCGGATGATCCTGTACGTCGCACCGCCGAGGTCGAAGGTTAGTGCCACGTGGAACTGTTTTGCCCCGCGGCTGATGATGTTCTCGCGCTGTCCGTTTTCTGTGCGAATGCGCGGGATGCGGCCATAGAGCGCGTAGCAAATCGCATCGACGATCGAGGACTTGCCCGAACCAGTTTCTCCCACGATGGCAAACAGCGACATATCGCCGAAATCCAGGGTGAACGCGTCGCGGTACGGCATGAAGTTCTCGACTTCAAGCGTCCGTATCCGCATGGGTCACCTCCTGATACAGTTCACCCACGACCTTCATGACATCGTCGGTCGCCTCCCCCGAGTCCTTTTGTCCCTCGTATCCTTTTGTCCAAGATGCGAGGTGTTCTTCAAGGCGAGGGGCGTTTTGCCCGCCATATGACCGGTACATGGACTGCACCGTCTCAAGGGTTGTGCTAGCCAGCGCCTCGATGGTCGGACGGGCCGTCGCTTCAGCCTCCGAGCGCAGGAATTCCACCTTGACGACCCACGGGCAGGCAGTCCGGATCTCGCCCTGCAGGTTGAACGGCGGGTCGTCGGCATGGACGCGCGCCTTCGTGTATCCCTTGTCCTTGTACAGCTCGAGGCGGCTTGCCCAGTCGAGGGCGGTGCACTCGACGTTGTGGAGCTCTATAGCGGATTTCAGCTCACAAAACTGCACGGTGAGGTTGCCCTTCGTATCCGCGTCCACGAGGTTGAACCCCTTGGGTGTGTTTTCCTCGCTGAAGTTGACGCGGAAGATACTCCCCGAGTATTCCGAACGGGCAGGCGCGCCCACCATCTGTTGGTGCCGGTGGACATGGCCAAGGGCGTTGTACATGGTCTGCGAAGGCAGGTTCTGCGCGGGGACGGCGAAGAATGGGCTGACCGACATGGGGCGTTCCGTGTCCGTCAACTGTGCTCCGCCGATCATGAGGTGAGCGGCAAAGATGTTGATGTCCGTGGCGTCCATGCGGCCGGCCAGCCAGCGGATGAACGTGCTGACGCTGGCGGCGTAGTCGCCGTGGATGTCGTCGCCCGCTCCGTTCAGCTTCATGACGACCCGTTCGTGAGGGTACGGCAGCGCCGTCACAACAATAGGCTCGTCGGTGCGCGAACGAAACCCGACCTGGTATTGCTCACTGGACGGCTTCTCGAACACCGACGTTGTCCCAAGGCTCAGCAGGTTCTTGCTGGGGACGAACACCTGCCCGTCGTGGTTGCCGGCGAGGACGATGGATCGGATGCCCGCGGTGCTGAGTCGGGCAAAGAAGTCGAACACGATTTTCTGGCTGATATTGCTAGGCATGGCATTGTCGAACACATCCCCTGCAACGAGTACTGCGTCCACCTTCTCGGACTGCGCAGCGGTAAACAGCTCGTCCAGCAGCCGACCTGTTTCGTCAAACCTGTCCAGCCCAGCGAGTGTGCTTCCGACATGCCAGTCGGCCGTATGCAGTAGTCTCATGCTGTCAGTATACTGCCGATTCTGGACTAGTCTGTCATTCCCCCGAGCGCTTTTTTCCCATGCGAAGGGTGTCCCCGAGGGGTGCTTCCCACGAGCATATTGGTGTCATGCGAGTGGCGCTCTGCCGCGCATGCGGGAATCCAGTCCTGTCTGCACATCTGTCATTCCCACGCAAGGGACGTGTCTTCCTTGTATCTGTCATTCCCGCGCATGCGGGAATCCATTCTTCTCAGCTAGGTAGAACCCTCTGGATTGCCGTGGCGATGCGGCTCTCGCGCGGCCTCTGTGGCACGACGCTGAGCGAACGAATGACATGATTGGACAGCATTGACAAGTGAACTTGTGTTTCTCTGGGGGAGGGGGTATACTCGCAATACGTTAACTGTTGCAGCCTGCGACGTGGGCAAGGGAATCAATGTGCATACGGGGTCTGAAAGGGTCTCAGGGGGATGAGAAATGACGTGGAACAACAAGATCGTCGCAGTCATACTAATCTTCGCTCTATGCTTTGCGGGTCCTTTCTTGAATGTGTTTTTGGGAGAGAGTAATACAACAAGACCTGCAGAAGCGCAAGTAATTGTTTCAACGAGTTTCGGCGTTGGGCAAAAGGTTGAAGTATATGGTACGCAACCATCGTCGACCCTAAAAGTAAGGGAAACTTGGGGAACTAGTACCAATATAGCTATATATGGAGAAAAGTATTGGGGCAGTACTGGCACGGTAATCGACGGCCCTCAGTATGCAAATGGATATGTTTGGTGGAAAGTGCAGTGGGACAACACTGAAAATGTTTCTAATTCCTATTACAAGCCCCAACCTGGTTGGTCAGCCCAAGATTACCTATGGAGCTATGATACAGATACGAGAGTAAGGGGGGTAGATGTTTCTCACAGTAATACGATTACAAATTGGCAAGCAATCAAGAACTCTGGGCGTGATTTTGTATTCATAAAGACTACTGAGGGAACGAATTACCAGGATCCCGGGCTTGCTACGAATATTCTGGACGCTTCCTCAACTAACCCTAAGTTGTTGGTTGGCCTTTATCACTTCGGAAGACCCGACCTCAATCCAACTAGTGCCGGGTCGGAAGCCGATTGGTTTTACGAGAAAGCAAAAAACTATCTTGTTGCAGGCCAGTATTTGGTGCCAGCCCTAGACCTGGAGAGAACGACTGGAGATTTTCAGTCTCTTGCCCTTTGGGTTCATGCTTGGATGATCGAGTTCCAAAAGAAAGCCAATTTGACCTCTTACCCTCTACTTTACTGTAGCAAAAGCTATGCTCAAGGTCTTTACAGTCAAGATTCTACTATGACAAAATATCCGCTTTGGGTAGTTGATTTTGCGAATAGTTACAGTCCTACTACATCGGGTTGGTCTTCTTCTTGGGCTTTTCGTCAATATGCTGGAGATATAGGTGTTGTAGGTACAGCTGGTCGTTGTCCTGGTTTCAAAGAGGATACAGGAGTCGACCTTGATATCTATAATGGCAACATTAACTCTCTAAAATCCAAACTCTTGATCCAAACCGCTACGAATCAGCCCTCCATGCCAGTGCTCTTGCAACCTTCCAACACCCTGACAGGGGTATCGCGGACGCCAACCTTCCAATGGAGTGCTTCTTCCGGCACAGCTCCCATCACTTATACCCTGCAGATCTCCACGAGCAGCACCTTCAGCTCGATGGTGGTGAACCAGCCCGGCCTGTCTGCGACCTCATACCTCCTTCCCAGCTCCCTGAACTACTCCACGCCCTACTACTGGAGGGTCCAGGCAATCAACTCCTATGGCAACAGTCCTATCTCTCTGGGGTTCTCATTCACGACCGTCGCCTCCGGTACTGCTCCCTCCATGCCAGTGCTCTTGCAACCTTCCAACACCCTGACAGGGGTATCGCGGACGCCAACCTTCCAATGGAGTGCTTCTTCCGGCACAGCTCCCATCACTTATACCCTGCAGATCTCCACGAGCAGCACCTTCAGCTCGATGGTGGTGAACCAGCCCGGCCTGTCTGCGACCTCATACCTCCTTCCCAGCTCCCTGAACTACTCCACGCCCTACTACTGGAGGGTCCAGGCAATCAACTCCTATGGCAACAGTCCTATCTCTCTGGGGTTCTCATTCACGACCGTCGCGGCCGCTGCGGGAGTCACCGTCACAGGAGTCAGCCCCTCACCTGTGCATGGGCGGACCGGCCTGCAATACGTGGCGGTATTCGGGACAGGGTTCACCGCCTCATCGACCGTTTGTGTTGGGGGACCCATTGGTCCTTGGAGCAAGACGCTCCTGACCAGTCAGGTAACCTTCGTGAGCAGTACGTCCTTGCTCATGAATATCAACACGACGGCGGTCGCCCAACCCTGGTGGGTCCAGGTACTTACGGGCACTAATGCCAGCAACCAGTTTCCATTCCAGGTCGTTGTCCCCTAAGGAGGTTGAGCCTGAGCAGTGTCACGCCAAGTACCATACCCGGGTCCGATGCTGACGCTTGTAACACACCGAACTACTGCACCATTCCTCCCCCGAAGTGGATCCGGGGGAGGAGTTTGTTTGGCGAGGCTGAAAACTGTTGAGCGCAAGCCAGTACACCCACTGACTACACAAAGACGTGGGTTTCCTGTTGTGTCATTCCCGCGTATGCGGGAATCCATCCTGCATCATCGCATGGGTCCGCGCCTCCGCGGGGAAGCACCGCTCAGAAGTGCCCCTCGCATGGGAAAAAAGTGCTCGGGGGCATGGGACTAAGGTACTCGCGGGGATGACAAGGAGCGTTCCTTGTGCAATCAGAATATCCAGTGTTGCATTCTGTGGCTTGTCCTTATGATATGACCATGCGTGGAGCGCCGCCGCCATGGACTGCCGGGGTCGCTGCACAGGCTGGGAGGTCGCCATGAGACATGCACAGCGTTCTATTGCCATACTGATCGTCGTTGCCATCTTGCTTGCGCTGCCGTTCGTGCCATTCAGTGCAGTGGGGCAGGCAACTACGACGCAGACCACCATCGTCCTGCAGGTCGGCAAGCCGTCGATGGCGGTGAACGGGGTGAGCCAGCCCATCGACACACAGGGAACGGTCCCGGTCATCGTCGAGGGCAGGACCTTCCTGCCCATCCGAGCCATCGTCGAAGCCCTCGGTGGCAGTATCGCCTGGACCGCCGCCGATCAGAAGGTCACCATCATCATGGGATCGGACGTCCTCGAGCTGTTTATCGGCAAGAGCACTGCCCATGTCAATGGCACTTCGACGAGCGTCGACCCCACGAATCCAAAGGTTGTTCCCTTCATCGTCAACGGGCGCACGATGCTCCCTGTACGGTTTGTCGCGGAACGGCTCGGCGGAACAGTCGCCTGGAACGACGCCACAAAGACGGCCACCCTGACGTTTGGGTCGGCGGCGACGCAAACGCAGCTCTCAGTGACGGAAATCGCTAAGAAGGTGGAGTCGGTCATCTACATCGAGGTCGCGTTCAGCGATGGAAAGGGTGCCTCTGGCTCCGGATTCATTATCTCCCCGGATGGGCGCATCGTTACCAACTACCACGTCATCGACGGCGCCGAGTCGGGGAAGGTCGTCCTCAACGACGGCACAACGTTTACCGATATCAAGGTCCTCGGCTGGGACAAGGTGGGCGACCTGGCCATCATCAAGGTCTCCGGCACGGATCTGCCAACCGTGACGATGGGGAACTCCGACGCCGCCCAGATCGGCGAGTCGGTCGTAGCCATCGGCAGCCCGCTCGGCCTTCAGAACACGGTCAGCACGGGCATCATCAGCGCACGGCGCGAGGGTTATCTTCAGACGACGGCCCCGATCAGCCATGGCAGCTCCGGAGGTGCGCTGTTCAACATGATGGGTGAGGTCATCGGCATCACGTCCGCGGGCATGGAGGAAGGGGCAAACCTGGGGTTCGCCATCCCTATCAACGATGTGAAGTCGTTGGCGACAGACCAGATGCTGACGCTCGCCCAGTTCACGGCACAGACGTCTGGCAGTGTCACGTCGTCGGTCACCGTCCCCAGCCTGATCCAGCCTGCTGCGACCAGCGAGGTCGACACACTCGAGCCGACCTTCCAATGGACGAGCGTAACGGCTGCGACACGCTACACCTTCTGGCTGGGCAAAGGTACGACCGGCACAGAGGACACGAAGATCTACAGCGAGGTCGTGACAGTAAACACCCTGACGCTGCCTGCAGGTATCCTGACCGAGGGAGGAACATACACGTGGGCGGTGGCAGCCGGCAACGAGACGGGGTGGGGTGACTGGTCGCAAGACAGCGTGTTTTCCGTGAAGGCGATCGGGACCCTGGGTGTTCCCGAGGCCCTGGAGCCTGACCAGGAGGCCACCGTTCCGACGCTGACGCCGACGTTCTACTGGCGTGCCGTAGCTGGGGCCACCCGCTACACGTTATGGCTGGGCAAGAGCTGGTCGGGTTTGGAGGAGACGAAGGTGTTCTCCAGAGCTGTTACGGGGACGTCGTTCACGTTGCCTGCACAGGTGCTGGTGGACGGCGAGAAATACACGTGGGCTGTCTCTGCAGGCGACGTATCAAGCTGGGGGGACTGGGGCGAGGACCAGCACTTCACGGTCGAGGTGCCGTCCGGTCTGCCGGTCACGACACTGCTGATGCCGCTGCCCTATGCCACGGGCGTGTCGCAAACGGCGACGTTCACTTGGACGCCGGTCATGGGTGCGAGCCGCTATACGTTCTGGCTGGGCAAGGGGACCAGTGGATCGCAGGACTCGGAGATCCTGAACGTCGTAGTCACAGGTACGTCCTACACGATCCCGGCGGGAACGCTGGAGGCAGGCGCAGTATACACCTGGAACGTGGCGGCAGGCACCGCCACAGGGTGGGGAGATTGGACCATGGACCGATATTTCAAGACGGCACCATGAGGTCATAACAAGGAGAAACCATGATACTGGAAGCTATACAGAAACGCTACAGCGTACGTCACTACAAGGACCAGGCGGTGGAAGATGACAAGCTGGCCGAGGTCCTGGAAGCCGCGAGGCTGGCTCCGTCAGGCCACAACTTCCAGCCATGGAAGCTGGTTGTCGTCCGTGACCGTGCGACGATACGGTCAATGGTCCATGCTATCGGCGAACAGCAGTTTGTGGAACAGGCGCCGATCCTCATCGTCGCCTGTATGAATGGTACAGGCTACCACATTGGGAACCGGTACGACGGTGCCATCATCGATATTTCCATCGCCCTGGATCACATGACCCTGCAAGCTGTGTCGATGGGCCTGGGGACGTGCTGGCTGGGCAACTACGATGGCGACGAAGTGCGTGCACTGGTTGACATACCGCCGGAGAATCCCGTCGTCGCTCTCCTTGCACTGGGATACCCCGACGAGAGTCATCCTCACCGGCCTCGTCCCCGCAAGCCGCTCGACGAACTCGTGTGCTGGGAGAAGTTTACAGGCTGACGGGTCATTGCCGGCTGCCTGTAACGACGGGTCAATGAATGGACCCCCGCCTCCGCGGGGGAGACAAAAAGAGTTTGTCATTCCCCCGAGCACTTTTTTCCCATGCGAGGGGTGTTTCTCCGCGCAGGCGGGAATCCATTCTTGGATGTTTGTATGAGTCCCCGTTTCCGCGGAGACGACGAGTATGGGTCGTTCTGGTTCGTCATTCCCGCGTATGCGGGAATCCAGTCCTGAAGGTTCGTGCGCTTGCTTTTCTCTGCGGGGGACGACGTGCAGGCATGGCTGGTGTTGCGTGTCCCGGGGATGGTGCTACCTTGTGCTGGTGTGAGCGCACTTCACGAAAACGGTACAGGGGGAGAGGGTGGACACATCGAAACGCGAGGAAGCTGTTGCATATCTCGTCCAGAAGGCAACGTATCCAATGTGGTCCAAAGTGGGGACCTGGTTCCGTGATGCAGACGGTGGGCGGGTAGAAGAGCCGCAGGGGGACGCCATCGTGCAGGCACTGGACCTCGTCAGCAGGGAGGCCTGCAACGCTGTTCGCAAGGAAGTCCTGTCGCGCGTCAACGCCGAGCGCACGTACGTTCCCATCAAAGAGTGGGCAATCGACGAACGCCCCCGCGAGCAGCTGGCAAAGCGTGGAGCCGACACCATGAGCAACGCACGCCTGCTGGCCATCCTATTCAGAACGGGCAGCCGCGGCAAGAGCGCCGAGGAACTGGGCCGCGACCTGTTTAACCGCTTCGGTGGCTGGAGCCAGCTGGACCAGGCTAGCGTCGAGGACCTTTGTGACGTACATGGCGTTGGTCTCGCCAAGGCGGTCGAACTCAAGGCAGCCATCGAAATCGGCAAGCGCCTGCAGCAGGGCCCCGCGTCCACGATGAAGCGGGTCACCAGCGCCGAGGATGCTATCGACTACGTCTGCGACCGGTTTACTCCACAGTTGCGCGACGCCGGCAAGGAGTTCTTCTACGTCGTCCTGCTGGACATCCGCAACAAGATCATCAAAGACGCCGAGGTCAGCCGGGGCAGCATCAGTGCCAGCGTCGTCGACCCCGCCGACATCGTCCGTGAAGCCTGCATCCACCATGCCAGCCGCGTCGTGCTGGTCCACAACCATCCCAGCGGAGAGTGCGATCCCTCCAAAGAGGACATCGACACCACCAACAAGATCACCCAGGCCCTCAAGTACGTCGGCATTCGTGTACTCGACCACATCATCGTGGGCCGCGCCCGTCAGGACTACTTCAGCTTCGCCAGGGCGGGGATGGTGTAGGAAAAAGCGGAACGTCGATGCTGAGGGGTCCCAATCCATGACATGATGATGCCCGCCTGCAGGCGGGCATCATAGCGCTACTGTAGTCTTTTAGGTTTTCGTATACATGATGGTGATGGTCTTCGTCGCCTGATCATAGGCGACCTCTGCCCCTAGTGACTCGACGACAAACCGGAGCGGGAGCATCGTCCTGCCATTGACGATCAGGGGCAGAACATTGGAGTCTGTGTCGATAGGGGTTGTTGTCCCATTGAACAGGGCGGTGTTCTTCCCCAGTGTCAGTTCCAGCGTGTTGCTTCCGACCGTGACGCTGGCCGTCCTCGTGGCAGGGTCCCAACCGACCGTACCACCCATGGCCTCCGCCACAGCGCGCACGGGCACGAGTGTCCGGTTCCCCGCACCCAGCACCGGGGCGGCATCCAGCGTTACTGTCTCGCTGCTGCCATCTGAGCCAGCGACGCTCATCCGTGCGTTGCCAATCTGCAGAATGAGGGTTAGTGTGGTTCGCGTCTTGGTAAAGGTGACTGTGGCACGCATGTCCGCGGTCACGTTCGGGATGGTCCACGTCGAACCACTCAACGTCCCTGTGGAGACAGACGCGGCGTAGCCGGAAGAGGTCGGGATTTGGAAAACGGCCGCATCGCCATCGTTTACCGTAACGGGATTTGTGCCACGAATAGATCCGCCGGCAAAATCTCCGGCGATCCCCGCGGTCACCGTATGGCCGGCTTTAGCGAAAGTGATGGTGGCAGTGGTATCCGCCGTCACGTTCGGAATGGTCCAGGTGGTGCCAGCCAGCACACCGGGAGATACCATGGCGCTGTACCCCGGGTTGATGGACACTTGGAACGTAGCCGTATCGCCGTCGTTGACGATGAGCCTCGAGGACCCGGTGAGCGAGCCGCCCGTCGCGTCGCCGGTAACCTCGGCATTGACTAGATTACCCCAGTGCCAATCCTGGATATTCCACGTGCAGTAGGCGTCGGATGATGAGAAGGAGTGGTCGTACCCATTTAGTCCTTTGTGGACAACATCCGGGAAGGCCCGCTGCTCGAGGTACAGGCACGGCAGATCCTCCGCCCAGAGGTCTTGGATATGGGAGTAGGCGTCCTCGAGCTCCATGACCGTCGTCGCCTTCTGCACGGCGTCGATCCACTTGTCCATCTCCGGATTGCTGTACCGCGCGTCATTCTGTCCTGCCATGCCGTTGGCCGCAGTTGGGATCTGGTTGCTGTGGAACTGGCTGATCGATCCGAACATGTCGTAGTTGCTGAAGTTTATGCCGTGGATGTTTATGGTGAATTTCCCCGCCATGGCGTTGGCGAGCATCGCGTCGAAATCCACGTAGTCATACGCGATGGTGACGCCGAGCTTGGCGAGCATGGGCTCCATGAGGGCGAGCTCAACCATGCGGACAGACGCTCCGGCGGTTTGCACCTTCAAGACGGCAGCCGTCCCATCCGGGAGGAGACGCTCCGTGTGCGCCGCGTTCCACGTCCAGCCGGCCGCGTCCAGGAGTGCGTTGGCTTTGTCCACGCTGTAGTTGTACTTGGCCAATACGGGCGAGTAGTAGGTGGAGCCCGAGGAGATCGGTGACATTATGGCTTGCTTACCGACGCTCGCGGTCAATGTAACCAAGTTGCGGTCGATGCCATAGTAGAACGCCTGGCGCACACGCTTGTCCTGGAACCACGTCGAGGTCAGGTTCCACTCTATGATGCCCGCGTCGGTGGACTCATTGTAGAACACGTTGAACTGGTCGGCGTTCGCCTTCTCGAACGACTGTGCGGCACTCAGCGTCAGGAACTCCGTGGAGACGTCGATCTGCCCGGACGTGAGAGCTGCGGTCATTGCGTTGGGATCATAGATGTACTTGACTGTCACCCTGGAGATGAACGGTTTGTTTTTCTGCCAGTACAGCGGATTTGCCTTGAACGTCGTGTACTGCCCGTGGACGTCGACATCGAGGAGATAGGGTCCCGCATGCACGGGGTGCCGCATATAGTCGCACGTATTGATGAGCTTCGGGTCCTTGTCGAAGATGGGCCCCAGCACGTGCTCAGGGTAGATGTCCCACCCACATGGAATGTACGGATCCCAGCGCTGCCACGTGACGGTGCACGTCTGATCGTCCACCCGCTTGATGCTCGTCACAAGGTCCATGGGAGACCGGCTGGTCACCTGAATGCTTGCTGTGACGTACAGCTTGTGCGCGAAGATGTAGTCATCGATTGTGATCGGCACGCCATCAGACCACAGGAGTCCCTTGCGCAGCCGGATGGTCGTCGTGACGGTGCCGTCGGCGTTTCGTACCAGGTCCCCGTTGGCTGTGCTCGGGACGGTCGTACAGAGGTCGGCGACCAGTTCACCCTTGGGTGTCATGCCCACAGGCGAGGCTGCAATCATGTTCCAGAGAATGCTCGTGTACATAGAGTCGCTGATGAGCGGACAGAGGAAATCCGGCTCGCCGTCGATGGCAATAGTCACCTCGTCCGCGTGTGGAGTGGTAGCGGCAGTTGCCAGTGTCGACATGGGAGCGAAAGAACAAAGGAAGGCAATCAAAAGAACAACGATGACTGGTTTGCGTGTCATGAGTAGCCCCCTTTGAGTCTCATGCCAGTGATACACCTGCAAAGCAGAGTGGCCAAGCCAAGATGCGTGTACAGACTAGTACCACGTGTTGGAAAACGCAATAGGTAGAAACGGCACTGAAACATTCACGCTGCTCATGCAGTCACAAAGAGCATACACAAGCCCTACTCATGTGACAGATACCATGTGCATGAATCCTCGCTTATTGTCCAGAAGCCGCCCCGCATGTCACTCCAGATAGGAGTGGGATCCCTCCAAGGAGGACTTCGACACGACCAACAAGATCACCCAGGCCCTCAAGTACATGGGCATACGCGTCTTGGACCACATCATCGTGGGCCGTGTTCGCCTAGACTACTTCAGCTTCGCCAGGGCGGGGATGGTGTAGCCCCCCGTGGGGTCAAGCGTTACCATTTGCGCTGTGGTAACTTTCGCTGCCGGAGCCCTCTATGGAACGACAAAGAAGCTGTCACTGCTGTCGAGGAGTATCCACCGACCGCGATACAGATTTCCAACCGAAACGTAGCAGTTGCTGGAAGCGGGTCCCGGGATCGTCCACGTGTAGGATCTGGTGGACAATCCAAGCCCGGTGGCGACAGAGATCCAATCTGTTCCGTCCCAATAGCCGATTTCGAGGCTGCCGCCGATCAGGCCCGACGCAGTCCACGTGATTGTCTGCTGGCTGCCGATCTGCCAGTTCTCCCCTCCGTTCGGCGAGACTACTGTCAAGGATGAACCCAGCATCGAGAGTGTAAAGTAGATGTCACTCGTATCCTTGAGCACCCCCGTCCCAGCGCTCAGGCAGCCGACCCGTACCCCGCAGTGGTCAATGGCGGGTCCCGGGATCGTCCACGTGTAGGATCTGGTGGACAATCCAAGCCCGGTGGCGACAGCAACCCAATCTGTTCCGTCCCAATAGTCGATTTCGAAGCTGCCGCCGGTCAAACCCGACGCAGTCCACGTGATCGTCTGCTGGCTGCCGATCTGCCAGTTCTCCCCTCCGTTCGGCGAAGTCAAGAGAATGGTCGGCCCCCCTGGTGCGTCTGAAGCTTGGATGGTGAACGAGTGGTCAGCCATGTCACTGGCGAGCCAGTCTGCCCAATCCTCTGCTCCCGGGACACGGTATCCAACGAATAGTAAGCACTCGGTTGAGGGGGTATCGGGCACTACCCACTGGTACGAGGTCGAAGATGAGTCGCCGCCCGACATGATGGTGCTCCAGTTGCAGCCGTCGAACGAATAGAACACGCTGACATTGCCCCATGCCGGACCTCGAGTAGTCCACTTGACATCCACGGTATCGCCAACCTTGAACGTCTCTCCCCCGTTCGGGCACAACACTGTCACTGAGAAAGCTGGTGTTGGACAGATCTGTTTGGCGGCATCACGCGTGTTGTTGTTCTCATTCTCCTCGGCAATCTTGTTGTCCGGGTCCACCACGGCTTGGACATTCCTGCAACTAGACGTTGCAGTCCATGCAGGGGTCAGGAGGACTGTCGCCTCAGCCCCGGCATCGAGACCTGACACGGTCCCACTGGCAACCTGCAGACCATCGAGGCTGAGCGCCACCGAGAAGCCATCTGCACGTGCTTGACCAGCGTTCTTGGCTACTACAGAGAACGTTGTTGCCGAGCCCTGCGATACAGGATCGGGCGCCCAGGTTACCGATGTGATCTGCAGGTCTGGTAGTGCACAATTGCTCGTTGCCGGAAGGGAAGCTGCATCTACGACATGCCAGTCGACGTTCATCAGGCACTCGTGACCGTCACAGACGACACTGAAACGCGGCATTGGGAGAGAGGAGGCTACTGTGACTTCGACGTTGGTCTCTACGCCTGGATAGTTGGGATCATACGTAAGGAGCTCCCATTCAGCGAGGCTCTTCCGACGTATGCCATAGACCAGAATCTCGTGCTCGCTCAACTCCAACCCAGAAAGCCATTGAAGCTCAACAGGTATGATCTGTCCGGCGTTTAGTTTTGCCCACAGTGTCGAGACCTGCACCGATTGCCCACCTGCTATCATAGTCGTGACAGCATTGGTCGAGGCCTCACCTGTTGCAGGATTGCCATTGGCTATCTGCATCGCAATGGTGTAGTTCTGCCACTCTTCCGACAAACTCACGAACTTGTCGCAGGCGGGTGCAACCCGATTGCTTCTGTACAACGCATATGAAGCAGTGACCATCCCGGCGCAGATGCCATTCTGACACTTGCTGCATTGTTGGGCAAGTTGCGATTTGAGGATATCCTCCGTGCAATTGCAGAAGGCAAACCCGTACTCGGACGGCTTGTAGTCATCGACAATTCGTGTTGTGAAGCTCTCGAGTACGGTCCAGAGAGAGAAGTGGTCTGTCTGGGCTACGATCCTGTTTCCTACCACCTCACCGCCTGAGAATACCCAGACATTCCCTTTGAGATAGTAGAGGGCTGGATTCTGTGCTCCAGGGGCAAGTGGGAGGGCGATCGTGACCGTCCCTAGAATGCTCGCTGTGCCAGCCGAGATGTCATATACTCCCCCCGCCAGCAGAGCCGTCGGCAGAGTGACACCGGCTTCAGTTGCTGTCTTCCTGCTAATCGTCACCGTGGTGCTGGCGCTCAGAGCTCCTTTGGGGATCGTCACCTCGGCCCCGTCACCTAGTTGGACATACCCCCCTATTGTAGATTCAACAACCTTGGTCGCTACAGTGTCAGGCGTCAGTGTGAGCGCTACGGTAATCGTGCGCAGGGTTCCGTTCCATTCAATGGTGCAGCCAAGCGACTGTGCGACAAAGCGAATAGGCAGCATCGTACGGGAGCTGATGATGCGCGGCACGACGAGTGAGTTGTCGGGGTCGATTGCCCGTACTTCACCGTTGACACGGGCTGTCTGCTGTCCGATCCAGAGGGTGACGGTCGTGTCCAGCAGTGTCAGCGTCACCTGCTGTTTGACGGCGTCCCACACAACTGTACCGCCGAGGGCCTCTATGACGGCACGGATCGGCAGGAGGGTCCGTCCTTCAAGGATGACAGGCGGAGCATCCAGAGTCGCCGCTTTCCCGTTGACCATCATGGTCCTGCTTCCTATCTGGAGCACAATGACGATGCTGGCACTCTGAGCAGACGTCGAAGTGTATGCGAAGCCCGTCGCAGCCGAGAGGAGCAAAACAAACACCAAGACCACAGCAGTAGCTTTCCTCATCGCAACCCCCTTCTGGTGTTGGGAAGTCTGGACACAGGGTCCCCTGCTGCCCATTATTCTCTGCAAAGCATTGATGGAGTCAAACCAGAGTGTCTCTGCCGCTCCGCCCTCTTGACAATTCCTACGCCTGTTCTACAGTCGGTATCAACATTGCTGTGTCACTGAAACGAAGGGGAACACGCAATGAAGGGGAGGAACACAATGAGGAAGGGCATCCGGTCGGTTCTCTCGTTGCTCGTTATCATTGCACTTCTGGCATTCTGCGGCGTCAACCGGGCTCTTGCCGACGAGGTCGTGTCTCGCCTCGCCCGTCCAGTGGGCGTCACCGACCGTGTCGAACTGGCCAAAGGCCGTTCCCGCTTCAAGCGCGAGTACCTGAACCCCAACGGTACGGTGACGGCCGAATTCAGCAGCGTCCCCGTCTGTTACCAGGACGGAGCGGGGGCATGGAATCCTCTTGATCCCTCACTGGTCACCTCCCGTGAAACAGCAGGTGGCTTCGACAACGACGGCATGAGCTTCTCTACCCGGCTCCGGCCCATGAATGAGGGGAAGGATGGTTACCTGACGATTACCAGCGGGAACCACGCCATCTCCTTCAGCCTGCAGGGAGCACATCCTGCACGCCCTGCGAAGGCGGGCGACTCCATCGAGTATGCCGACGCTCTCCCCGGGGTGACCCTCCGCTGTCGTCTGCAAAACGATGCTCTCAAGGAAGACGTTGTCCTGCGGGCACCACCGGTCGCTCCCTTTGCCTTGCGGTATACCCTGAAGCTCACCGGACTCACGATGCAGGTAGGGAACGATACATCCCTCACCTTCCGTGACGAGCGGACCGGAGAACTCGTCTTCCTCATGGCTCCGCTCTTCATGACGGATGCGGCGGGACACAGGAGCACCGACGTTGCTCTCAGCTGGGACGGGGCAACGCTGGTCGTCACCCCGAACCCGCGCTTTCTGGCGGATCCCTCTACCGTCTACCCTGTTGTCATTGACCCGAGCATCACCTTGAGCGAGGGAGCGGCGAGCATCGCGTGCGCAAGTGTGCGCACGTCGAATACGAATATGACCTTCCCCGGTCTGTACGTCGGATTGAGCGCTCCTCCGGCTGGCGCAACCTCGTATGGCCTGATACAGGCTAATCTGAGTGCACTGCCACCCAAGATTGACATTACGTCGGCGGTTCTCTCACTGAGCTGCAGCGGGTGGGAAGGGGGAAACCCCGGCAATGACCCGCAGATCAGCGGTCACCAGATCACGTCATCCTGGTCGCCGGAGACCGTCACATGGAATACCCAGCCGGTACAGTCATCGGACGTCCTGTTCAGTTGTGGCTCCTTCCAGCCGCAGTTTGTCGACATCACTGCCGTGGTGCAGGACTGGCTCCTCAACCCAGGCGCGAACCACGGCCTCGCACTGGCGTTTTCCGCTCAGACATTGGTGACCTACCGGTACGCTGCTTCACTCTCGGTGACGTATGCCCAGCGCCTGGGGTCCGAAGACTACTGGGCGATCCAGAAGTTGCGTGACAGCCAGCCGTACGGCGCTGCAGTCAACGCTGCCAATGGCAACCTGATCCTGCGCGTGCAGGATCTCGACTGGTCGGCATACGGTCTGGCCAACCCCGTTGTGCGGACGTACAACAGTCTCTCGCTGCAGGATGGTCCGTTCGGGTACGGATGGACCAGTTCCTTGAGCACGTGCATGAGCAGTGGCACCACATTGGCATCGAAGATCCTGCAGGATGAAGATGGGACCTTCCATGAATTCACGGGGCAGGGTTGCTGTCCGGAGATCCCCGACTACATAGATGGATCCTGGGGTACACTCAGTGGGACGCTCAAGAACAAGAAGACCCAGACTGCCCGTGTGTTCGCGGACGATGGGCGGATCATATCCTATCAGGACTGGTGCCAAAACTCCTACACGTATGCGTACGACCTGTCCGGAAAGCTGGCGTCTGTCACCGACCCGGCGGGACGCTCGTTGACCTTCACGTACAACGCAGATGGCAGGGTCATTCTGATGCAGGATTGGTCGCTGCGGCAGTGGTCGTTCGCATATGATGGTGACGGCAACCTGGTCTCCTCTACCGATGTCATGGGACGCACGACGTTCTTCCAGTGGGCTCCAGGCCACCTCCTCACCAGTATCACGGATCCACGCGGCGACGTATTCCTGGTGAATATCGATCCAGGGAGTGGAAGACTCGTGTCCTGTGTCGATGCCGCGGACGCTACGTCTTACACGGTCCAGGTCAGTCCCAGCAGCGCGTTTGCCGGTACGGTCGTGAACCAGACCACCACGGGCACCTCCCTCACCGTGCCCTCGCTTGCCCAAAACATGCCATACTACTGGCGGGTAAGTGCTGCGAACGGGTCCGTCGCGTCTCCCTGGTCGTCCGTCGGGACGCTTGTGACTCCCGCTGTCTCCCAGGCTCCCTCGATCCCTGTTCTCGGTTCACCTGCAAACATGGCCACGATCTCCACACTGACACCGACGCTGTCCTGGGGTGCCTCGTCCGGGGCAGACTCGTACACTGTCCAGATCGGGACGAGTGCGACTTTCAACGCTCCCATGATCAGTCAGACTGTGATCGGTGTCTCGTTCACGACGCCTCCTCTCTCCAATGCCACCATGTACTTCTGGCGGGTCAACGCCGTGAATGCCGCAGGGACGAGCTCCTGGTCTTCCTCCTGGAGCTTTGTGACACTCCCGCCGCTTCCTGCGCCACCGGCCCTCTCCTCACCGGCAAACGGCACGACGACGGCTACGACGACCCCGGCGCTCACATGGGCCGCTTCAGCGGGGGCCGTCTCCTACACTGTTCAGGTCAGTACCGTCAGCACGTTCGCGACGACCGTCGTCAGCCAGACTGTAACCGGGGTGTCGTTCACGACTCCTCTGCTCTCCAATGCCACCACGTATTTCTGGCGGGTCAACGCTGTGAATGCCGGAGGAACGAGCTCCTGGTCGGGGATATGGTCTTTCTCCACCCCTGCCTCGACCCCTCCCACTACGCCCGTGCTGCTGTCACCGGCCAACGGAGCGACGACCAGTACGACGTCGCCACTCCTCTCGTGGACTGCTTCCTCCGGTACCCTCTCCTACACCGTCCAAGTCAGTACCGTCAGCACGTTCGCAACGACCGTCGTGAACCAGAGCACCACCGACGTATTGTTCATACCTCGTCGTCTCTGTCTCTCTAATACCACCACGTACTTCTGGCGGGTGAACGCGATCAACGCCGCCGGAACAAGCTCGTGGTCTTCCGTGTGGTCTTTTGTTACCCCAAATGCGGGCGGGGGCGGCAAGATGGACACCGGACGGATTCTGAGCGTGCTGAGCCGCGGCATGCCCGCTATCCCTGCACCTCGAACTCCCACGATCATGCCGATGTCCGAGCCGCCCTCGGTGCCGGTCCTCGTCTACCCGTGCGATATCGGTATTGGCACGCAGACTATCCCCTTTTCCTGGTACGCTTTGCCGGCTGCTGCATTTTTTACCGTTCAGGTGAGCACGAGTTCGGGCTTCGGAGCATCGGTGGTCATCAGTCGAACCACGACAGCCAACGCGCTGACGACGCCCGTGCCCGACTATAACACCACGTACTACTGGCGCGTCAGTGCAACGAATGACGGCGGCACGTCTGCCTGGTCGCCCATCTGCAGTTTCACGACGCTGGATCGGCCCCCACTGGCTCCTGTGCTCAGTTTGCCAGCCAATGCAAGCACGGTTTCCGCGCTGACCACAACCCCGACCCTGACGTGGAACGCTGTCCATAGAGCTTCCGGGTATATCGTCCAGGTCAGCACCGAGAATACCTTCACCACGACGATTGCGGATCAAACGGTATGTGGTCCGTTGTTCACCACACCTGTCCTTGGCCCGACCGCCGTCTACTACTGGCGCGTGAAGGCGTACAATGACGCAGGGTACTCCGCATGGTCTCCTGCCTGGAATTTCACAACTCCTTCGCCCCCAGCCGTGCCAACGCTTGTAGGCAGCACCTCCTTCACCCCCGCCCTGACCGTGACCTGGAACCCTGTCCCTGGTGCTGCCTGGTACAACGTCTGGACGACTGATGAGGGTCCGTACTGCTGGCCGTACGCCCCCAGAGGAATTGACGGCACGTCGTTCACATTCAGCGCCGTGAGCGGCCGCACATACTACTGGCGTGTCAGCGCTGTCAATGCCTTTGGCACGTCCGCATGGTCCTCAGTCTCGTTTGTTACCGCGGTGACTGCTCCGCTCCAGCCGCCGGTGCCACCGATCCTCAGTTGTCCTTCCAACGGCATCACGGTCACCACCGTGGAACCGACCCTCAGCTGGAACCTCCCTCAAGGTGCCGTCTCGTCGTGGGCGGTTCAGGTCAGCGCAAGCAGCGGATTTGAGACAACCCTGGTAAACCAGGGCGTCACCGACACCTCCTTCACGACACCACCCCTCGACAGCGTTCCCGTCTGCTACTGGCGGGTGCGTGCAGCCAATGATGCGGGTATGTCTCCCTGGTCCTTCGTCTGGAGCTTCAGGACCCCTGCAGCGCCTCCCACCATCCCCGTCCCCTTCAGTCCCGCACATCTTGCCGTCACGGCGACTATGGCCCCCATTCTTCACTGGAACGCTGTGACCGGCGCCTCCTCGTACGACGTCCAGATCAGCCTGGGCAGTGCGTTCGGCCCTAGCATTATCACGAGTCAGACCGTCACGGGCACGTCGTTTGCGGCGCCCACGCTCGGTAGCGCCACCACCTACTGCTGGCGTGTGCGTGCAACCAATGCGGTGGGCACGTCTCCCTGGTCTTCGACCTGGAGTTTCCTGACTCCGTCAGCCGCCGGAACGCCGACGCTGGTCTCTCCCGGGAACGGGTCGATCGTCACGACGCTGACCCCGGGGTTCACGTGGGCTGCATACCCTGGCGCCTCCTCGTACCTCTTCCAGCTCTCGGCATCGCCATCCTTCACCAGCTACCTCGTCTCATCCACAACGTCCGGCACGTCATGGAGCTCCACGCCGACCCTGACGCTCGCGACCGCCTACTACTGGCGTGTCCAGGCAGCGATGCCGGGAGGCGCTACCGTCTGGTACGACACGTGGACCTTTCACACGCGAGGAAGCATACCCCTGCAGCTTCCGGTCACGCCGGTCCTGCTGTCCCCTGCGAATGCTTCCACGGTCGGCAGTCTCACGCCGACGCTGACGTGGCGCGGATGCTGCGGCGGGACGACTCTGTCATATGACTTTGCCACGGCAACCACCTTCGTCACGGATGCGCGCGGAGGACAGACCGCCGTCACCATGAACGCGTGGGGCAACCCAGTTACGATTGTGGACCCCATCGGTGCCACAACGACATTCACCTGGGTCGGGCCCAACAGGCTTGACCGGCAGACCGACCCACGGGGAGGGTATACGACCGTCACCTGGATCGACTGGAACATCATGCAGGTCCAGGACCCGGCAGGGATCACGACACAATACACGTACAACGACTCTGACCAGCCGGTACGCATCGATCAGGCCGGCGCCGTGACCACCTGCACCTACACACCGGATGGTACGCGGGTCGCCACCATGACGGATGCGGCAGGTCGCGGGCACAAGTACACCTACACCCTGCGCGGCCTCATGACGGCCGAGTATCAGAACGACCAGCTGTGGATGACCTACGCGTACGACGCTGCCGGCAACTGCGTTGCCACAACCAATGCGCAGAATGTCCCGACCACGAGGGTCTTCAATGGACGCGACCAATGTATCTTCGAGCAGGACATGCTGGTGCAGGGGACGTCCGCCGTATTCCGCACGACATCCTGGACGTATGATGCCGCGGGCGAGATGCTCCAGCAGACAGCTGCAGACGGTACCCTCACTACCTTCACCTACGATGCGAACGGCAACCGTACCTCCCAGCGTGACCACCTAAACAACTGCACGACCTGGACGTACGACCCACAGAACCGCCTCCTCACTCAAACGGACCCCACCGGTGCTGTGTCCCACTACACCTACGATGCACAGGGCAACGAGATCACGACGACACTCCCCGGCGGTCAGTCCCGCACGATGCAGTACGACCTTGCCGGTCGCCTCATCCAGGTCGTCGACCCCAACGGGTCGGCCGCGACCTACGGGTACGACGCCTGTGGCAACCTCACCTCTGTCCAGTCGGGCGCTCTCAACAGAACCTTCACCTACGATGCAGATAACCGCGCCACTCAGGTCCGTGAGAACACAGTGCTCCTTACCCAGTATACGTACGATGCACATGGTGACCGGATCCAGGCGGTCGATGCCAGGGGCGTCTCCCTCGCCTCCTCCTACAACGGCCTCCATGAACTGACAGGGACGACCTCCCCCACCGGACTGAACACCGCTCTCACCTATGACAACTCCGGTGATCTCACTGCCCTCTCCTCTTCCTCCTCCGGCCTTCAGACCTTCACGTACGATACCCTCCGTCGTCTGTCTAGCACCACGGACCCCACGGGGTACCAGGTCCAGTACACCTACGATGCCGGTTCCCGTCTCACCTCCTCCACCACCCCTGAGGGTACTGCCACCTTTGCATGGGACCTCCTGGACCGGGCCACCCAGGTCACCGATCCCCAGAACCACGTCACCTCCTACACGTACGACACGGTAGGCCGCCGTCTCGCCATGCTCTCCCCGAACGCTCTCGCCACCCAGTACACGTACGACGCCTCCTCCCGCATCACGGAGCTGAAACTCGTCAACTCCACGACGCAGGCGCAGCTCCTGGACACGCTCACCACCTACGACGCCAACGGCAACGCCCTCGCCTCGGGAGCAGATACCTACACGTACGACGCCACCCAGCAGCTCGCCTCCTGGACCCGCTCCGGCATCCAGACATCCTATACCTATGATCTCCGCGGCAACCTGACGAGCATCACTGACCCTTCGGGCACCCGCACCTTCACCGTGGACCCCTCGACCAACCGTCTCCTCACCATGACGGTTCCCAATCAATACACGGACACCTGGTCCTATGATGCCGCCGGGAACCCCCTCACCCGCACCAGGTCCCAGAACGGCACCACCCAGGTCTCCTCCTACACCTGGGACGCCACCGGGAAGCTCTCCTCCGTGATCCGGCAGGGTCAGACGACCCTCACCTTCGCGTATGCCCCGGACGGCACCCTCTCCCGCAAGGAGCAGGGTACCCAGGTCACCACCTACGCCTCCGACTTCGCCGGTGTCAGCAGAGAATCGACAACGTCCTCTGCTCCCGTCACCTACCAGCACAATGGTGCCGGAGAGCTGGTCTCCCTGACCTGGAACAACCAGACCTGGTACTACCACTTCAACGCGCACGGAGATACCATCGCTCTCTCCGACAGCACCGGTACCCTGGTAGCCCAGTACGCCTACGACCCTTGGGGCACCCTCGTCACCAACACCAATCCCTCCCTCCCCAACCCGTACCTCTACTGCGGAGCGTACGGTGTCCGCTGGGATGCCGACCTGTCCCTGTACCTCATGGGGGCCCGGTGGTACAATCCCTCCACGGGCCGGTTCCTCACCAAGGACAGCTATCCCCCCGACCTCCTTGCTCCCATCACGCAGAACCCCTACCAGTACTGCGGGAACAACCCCATTACTTACGTTGACAGCAATGGTCACGTATTCATGCTAGTAACCGCTGCGGTTGGCGCGCTTCTTGGCGGGGTTGTAGGTGCAATATGCTCATATAAGAAGACAGGCTCAGTGACATGGCGATCCGTTGCTGCAGGCGCTGCAATCGGTGGTGCTATTGGGCTTACAGCCGGAGCTGCAGCGGCATATGTTGTCGCTGGCAGTGCTACAGCTTCAACTGGTGCTGTGATGACCGGACTTGGGTTAGCAGGAGCTGGTGTCGCTGGTGGCAGTGGGGCTATAGCGGCGAATCAAGCCAGTGAAATGATCAAAGATGTTATCGGCAGAAGAGTAGATCACATAATGGCGGCAAAGCACGCTTGGGATTTGATTGGCGCAAATGACTGGTCATCTGTATCAAGCATAATAGAGACTGTCCTAACCGAAGGTACTGGCATCGTGAACAGTGTCGGTAATGTAGTTTATGATTATGTTTATAGAGGTCAGACGGTTCAAGTGATCACAAGAGTTGTCGATGGTGTAACCCGCATTGTTAATGCATGGGTCGAAACAAGGTGAGGTCAGGTATGAGCTATTTCGTTGAAGTCAACGGACTCGAGGACCTTGAAAAGCAGGAGAAATGGGAAGAAGCGCGGTCACTACTCGATCATGAATGGAAAGATGACAAGCTAAACAGCGACAAGCTGCTCAGATTACTTTCCGAATGCTGGTATGTACTGTCGTTGTGGGATTGCTGTATCAACACAGAGAAGCTATCCTATCAAGCATTTCAGGATACGCTGATCGAATGTATGAATTTTGGTCTGTTGAATTTCGGAAACGCACCTCGGTTTCTGTGTGTAGCAGGTCATATGGCCTCTATTCTTCCATATCTGTTTTACAACAGCGGTTCAGGCGACCTGTTTGTCGAATGGGAACAGAAGGGTACAGAGATGCTGCGCAGATCAAGTGTCCTGGATCCCAATGACTTAGTAGCGAAGACGCTCTGTCTGGGATCCTCGGTGCATTCATCCGAGTACGCTGAGGCAAAGAAGCGTCTGTCATCTCAACTTCCACGTCTCTTTCCAAATGAAACCGCCGTTGAAATATACTTCAAGGATATACTAGGCCATATACATTAGTCATCGGTTCGGCCGCCTTTGGAATCCGGTTGCCAAAGGCGGCTAGTTTTTCAACCGCAAGGTCAACGAGCCTCGTCCGGCAGAGGGGATCCCGTCGGAGTACCACATCCGCAAGTACAGTGCTCCCGACTCGTTCGCTACCGGCCTTGCTCATGATGGCGACTTGTTCTGCGCCGGGATGACGACACACAAGCTCCTGATCGGGCGGCCGCCTGAGGATTCGCCTCCGAACGAATCTCACTCCAGATAAGAGTGCGATCCTTCCAAAGAGGACATCGACACGACGAACAAGATCGTGCAGGCCCTGAAGTACGTTGGCATCCGAGTCCTGGACCACATCATCGTGGGCCGTGCCCGCCAGGACTACTTCTCCTTCGCCCGGGCGGGGATGGTGTAGCGGGTGCGTGACCTCACCTCGACAGTGACCCACTCTCCTTGACAATCCCTGTGCCCCACCTAGAGTCTGTGTGGGCATTGCTGTGACAAGGCAACGAAGGAGAGGCACGTGACGAAGAAGGGTGTTCGGTCAGTTCTCCTGGTGCTGGTAGTTGGCGCGCTTCTCGTGTTCTTTGGCATTGACCATGCTCTTGCCTTCTCGTACGATGCCGGTGGGGACCTCATCTCCCTTGCCTCCTCTTCCTCCGGTTTCCAGACCTTCACGTACGATACCCTCCGTCGTCTGTCTAGCACCACGGACCCCACGGGGTACCAGGTCCAGTACACCTACGATGCCGGTTCCCGCCTCACCTCCGAGACGACTCCCTCCGGCACTGCCACCTTCGCCTGGGATCTCCTGGACCGGGCCACCCAGGTCACCGATCCCCTGAGCCACGTCACCTCCTACACGTATGATGCGGTAGGCCGTCGTCTCGCCATGCTCTCCCCGAACGCCCTGTCCACCCAGTACACCTACGACGCCTCCTCCCGCATCACCGAGCTGAAACTCGTGAACTCCACAACGCAGGCGCAACTCCTGGATACACTCACCACCTATGATGCGAACGGCAACGCCCTCGCCTCGGGACCGGACACCTACACCTACGACAGCACCCAGCAGCTCGCCTCCTGGACCCGCTCCGGTGTCCCGGCCTCCTACACCTACGACGCCCGTGGCAACCTGACAAGTATCACGGGTCCCTCGGGCACCACCTCCTTCACCGTGGACCCGGCCACGAACCGACTCCTCACCATGACCGTCCCGGGTCAGTACACCGACACCTGGTCCTATGATGCCGCCGGGAACCCCCTCACCCGCACCAGGTCCCAGAACGGCACCACCCAGCTCTCCTCCTACAGCTGGGACGCCACAGGGAACCTCTCCTCCGTGATCCGTCAGGGAGACACGACCCTCACCTTCTCGTATACCCCCGACGGCAGACTCCTCCAGAAGGAATGTGGCACCCAGGTCACTACCTATGCCTCCGACTTCGCCGGTGTCAGCAGGGAATCCACAACGTCCTCTGCTCCCGTCACCTACCAGCATAACGGCGCCGGAGAACTGGTCTCCCTGACCTGGAACAACCAGACCTGGTACTACCACTTCAACGCGCACGGAGATACCATCGCTCTCTCCGACAGCACCGGTACCCTGGTAGCCCAGTACGCCTACGACCCTTGGGGCACCCTCGTCACCAACACCAATCCCTCCCTCCCCAACCCGTACCTCTACTGCGGAGCGTACGGTGTCCGCTGGGATGCCGACCTGTCCCTGTACCTCATGGGGGCCCGGTGGTACAATCCCTCCACGGGCCGGTTCCTCACCAAGGACAGCTATCCCCCCGACCTCCTTGCTCCCATCACGCAGAACCCCTACCAGTACTGCGGGAACAACCCCATTACTTACGTTGACAGCAATGGTCACGTATTCATGCTAGTAACCGCTGCGGTTGGCGCGCTTCTTGGCGGGGTTGTAGGTGCAATATGCTCATATAAGAAGACAGGCTCAGTGACATGGCGATCCGTTGCTGCAGGCGCTGCAATCGGTGGTGCTATTGGGCTTACGGCCGGAGCTGCAGCGGCATATGTTGTCGCTGGCAGTGCTACAGCTTCGACAGGAGCCGTACTTGCTGGAATGGGTGTTGCTGATGCAACCGCTTCCGCCGGAACAGGCGGAGTGATTTACAAAACACTTGAAGAAGGAGTAAACTTTGGTGGAACAGCACTTGAAAGGATGAACAACCCGGACAGGTTTGTGCCTGTGCAGACTTTGATTCAAGCGATAAAAGAAGGTGTTGCTCATCCTGACCCCCAGGGCACGGAAGCGATTATGTATACTCTTGAAATCTTTAGGAATGGCAAAGCATATGAGTTGGAAGTACTTTATCTCAAAGCGAGCAATACGATTTGGCATTTCTTGTACAAGTAAGGGAGATACAATGACAAAAAGAGAGCAGCTCTACTATCTACTGGAGGCATTCAAACGAGGGGAATATGATATCCCAACATTTTGCATAGCCTATGCACATGTTTTCTATCCGGACATCCCCTATGACGAACTGACTCATTCTGAACTAGCTGTATTTGAGGCTTTGGGTGAGGTTATTCTTCGGTTCTCTCCATACGAAGACGATTTCAAAGCATATCCAAAAGCCTTCCATACAGCAAAAGAAGTTGAGACAGCTATCCAGAAGGCATCTTCAGATTTGAGCAAAAAGTGATACCGCATATGGGAGTGGATATTTTGATGCTAATATGCAGAAGGTGGTCAAGCAACTCCTTGGGAATAGGAGGAAGGGTAAAATGTCCGTAAAAGAAATAATTGACCGGTGGGATCCTATTGATTTACTATCACATGCACCGGGAGATGAGTATCACTCAGAAGTTGAGAAAGTTGAAAAACTATTGAAGATATCGAAAGATTGTGAGGCAATTGCTGATGGCATTTTCACTATTTTCTTAAATGCTTTCGGAGAAGATGTTTTTAAGAAGACAAAGCAGGACTGTATAGAGATAGCTAATAAAATACTTTCAGATTAGGCGCAAAGCGAATTTCCAAATCCATTAATCTCACAGTAAATTTACGGCATTCTTGGGTTAGGCCATCAGCTTTCGGCACTTGTTTTCGCATATCCGACCTACGGCTTTCACTTCTGGTGGCCCGCACCCAAGTCATTTGTCCCCTCTACCGCTATCTGGCTCTTCCAGATTGGCAGGGTTGTCCTGTGGTTCCTCACCCCGTTCCTTCTGTACTGGCTCGCCCTGTTTGTGAGGCAGGTGTGGAAGAAGCGACATGGGCTTCCACCTAATGTCCTCTTGTCAGAGGAATCTCACTCCAGATAAGAGACGGACCCCCAAAGGAGGGCATCGACACGACGAACAAGATCACGCAGGCCCTCAAATACGTCGGCGCCCGTGTCGTGGGCCACACCATCCTTGGCCGTGCCCGCCAGGGCTACTTCTCCTTTGCCCTGGAGGGCACGGTGTGGGCGACCCCTGACCTCACTCCGGCAGGATAGTTCTCTCCTTGACAATGTCTTCATCCGCCATACAGTCGGTATGGGCGTTGTTGCGATATCTAAGGACATGCTGAATCTCGGTACGCACGACAGCAGCCTCTTCTGTGTGGGGACGATGACGGACAAGCTCGTGATCGGGCAGCTGCCGGATTCTGGCAGACCCGCGGAGGAGTCCTGAGGGGGTAGCGATGGATCGTCATACTGAAGACAGTACCGAGATGTTCTTTCTGGGATGGCTTTCTTTCATCCCTGCCGGACTCGCTATATGGGCGCTCTATGGTCTCTTGATAATGCTGCTCGGAGGGAGGAACATGACCTATGGCTCCGGCTGGCTGCAATGGAATTACGTGCGTTGGATGCTCGCACCAGCGGACGCCTTGCGAGACTTGGACCCCTATCAGATTGACTGGGCTTTCCCTTTCCTCTACCTGCCAGTATTCTTCGGGGCATTGGGTGGCTCGTCGATCTTCTCCTTGAGAACCACACATAGAACGTTGTATTCGGATCGGCGCGTGCGCGCCTACACCTTGTTGTTCGGCTTGGGCCCTCAGTGCCCAGCGCTCTTCATCGCGTATCCGACTGATCGTTTGACTGATCGTTTCCATTTCTGGTGGCCCGCACCAGAGACATACGTCCCCGCCTCCTCTATCTGGCTCTTCCAGATCACAAGGATCATTCTTTGGTTCCTCACTCCCTATCTCCTGTACTGGCTCGCACTGTTTATGAGGCAGTTGTGGAAGAAGCGACATGGGCTTCCGCCCGAAACGCCTCCAGTCGAGAAGACTCACCTCACCTAAGCAACCGACGCAGCACGGAGGACATCCACACTACAACAATGGTTTGACAGCTATCCCCAGTTCAGCTTCGCTGGGGTGGATATGACAAGATCGTGATCGAGCAGCTGCCCGATCACGGCGCGACGAAGATGGAGGCATGAGGAAATGAGCGAACTAGTCGTTTCGCTGAGACGTCGGGGTCATCCGATTGACGTGTGCGCCGAGGATGTGCCGGACTGTGGCCCCTTGCAGATCGCGCATGACACGTCTCTTTGGCACGATGGACAGTACGCCCCGGAGATCGTGGACGGCATAGCATTCTGTACGTCGACCGACCGCACGGGAGGCTCGATGGTTTCGGCGGTCGACCTCACCACCGGTACGGTGAAGTGGGAGACGTCGACGGGCGGCGACTCGATAGGGGTCTCCCCCAACCCGGTCGGGGATACCGTCATTGCCGCGACAGATGAGGGATCCATCTACTGCCTCCGCCAGTCCGACGGTGAGATCCTGTGGCTGCGAGAACAGACTTCCTTGCAGCATGATCCCATCTACTCGCTTGCGGTCAACGGGTCCCGTGTAGTGTTCGGGACCTATGACGGAGACTTGTCCTGCCTCGATGCCGCCACCGGCAAGCACCTCTGGAAGGTCAACCACACGGAGGACCTCGGCAGGATCAAGGCAAACCCCATCGTCTGGCGTGACAGCGTCATCTTCTGCATGTGGCAGGCCAGCCTGCTCTGCCTGGACATGAAGAACGGCCAGCAGCGATGGCGCCTCGAGTGTGGCGGCGTGGGTCCCGGTGACGACCACATGAATCCCCTGCTCGTGAGCGACCTCCTGTTCGTCCCTTCCTACTCCGAGGGTATTTGCGCTGTGGACCTGACCAGGCGACAGATCGCCTGGGTATCGAAGCCGGATCTGTGCGTGTGCGGGCGCACGCCGGTCGTGGTGGGCGAGGTCCTATACTACCGTGATGACCATAGCGGCATCCTCTATGGCACGCCTCTCCGACCCTCCAACACCTTGTTTCCGAAGCCTCTCTTTGTGTTCCAGTTTGGTTCAGGCGAGGAACTGGAAGACCCCGATCTCGCGGTCCACGACGGGTGCCTCTACTGTCCCTCCGGTCAGTGGCTCTATGTTATCGAGCCTCGTCCGGCAGAGGGGATCCCGACGGAGTACCACATCCGCAAATACAGCGCTCCTGATTCATTCGCCACCGGTCTTGCTCATGATGGCGACTTGTTCTGCGCGGGGATGACGACGAACAAGCTCGTGATCGGACGACTTCCAGACCCTTCCACTCCGGAGGAATCTCACTCCAGATAAGAGACGGGCCCCTTGAAGGAGGACATCGACACCACCAACAAGATCACCCAGGCCCTCAAGTACGTCCGCGTCCTGAACCATATCATCGTGGGTCGCACCCGTCAGGACGAGTTCAGCTTCGCCCGGGCGGGGATGGTGTAGGCTATCGGCGGGAACCAGCAGCAGGCTACACTCAAGACTGATGGTCAGCAACACAGCAGGACAGCCACCCGTGACCCGCAATTGCTGCGGTCGGGGACTATTCTCGCGCAGAGCGTGAGGAATGCCCTGATAGAAACAGGGCTGTACTACGCTCTGGAATTCTCTTCCAGCATACCCTTGACGGACACGCGAAGCCGTAGAGAATGATGGGCGGTCGAGAAAACGGTGCTGAGAGACTTGTCAGAAACGTATTCCCCGGGACTCGAGTGCTTAGTGTGTCCAGACCAAAAGGGATGAAACTGTGTCTGCAAATTCTAACGGGATGCTTTTGTGTCCCCGCGTTTCTCCAAGTGGAGCTCGCAGGGCTCAATGAGGACATCGGAGGCAGTAGGTTTCTCGTCTCGGGAGGTGTCAGGTGGAAACTATGGTCGGACAACGGCAAGGGCGAGGAAGTATGAGAAGGATTGCACTGGTTCTTATCCAGTCCGTGCTTATTGGTTTTGGCATGACTTCATGCAGCGCTAGACCCCCTCTGTCTGGGTCACAACGTATCACCAGTGCGAACGCAGGCAGCGTTCAATTACTTAAGACGCTGACTATCCCCGGCTACACCAAGGGGGCGGTCAGCCAGAGCAGCATCGCGTTCAGCCCGGATGGTCGCTTGCTCGTTGGTGCGTGCGGAATAAATCAGGTGCCCATATGGGACGTACAGAGTGGTGTCGTCCGCCATCTGTTCTACGACGGTACCCAGCAGATCGTTGCCTGCGCCTTCAGCCCGGACGGCAAGTTCATCGCCTGTGGCGGCTTTGACCAAACGATAACATTCTGGGATGCCAGCACTGGCCAGAAGGTCCGCAACCTCGGTTCAACCGAGTCCCCGGTCTGGGAACTGGGCTTCAGTGCTGATGGCAAGAAGCTCGTCTCCTGCACCGTCTTAGACGACATCCGCTTGTGGGACGTCGCCCAAAACACCATGATATGGAGTTATGGAACAACAAAAGGCTTCCTCAGCATTTGCTTCGATCCACGTGCGACAACGATTGCCTACGGTGGCAGGTGGGGAGGGGCGGGCATCATCGATACCGTGTCCGGCAAGCTCATCATGGCCCTGAACGGACCTCAAAACCCTGTCGGCGATGTGACTTACAATCCTTCGGGGACTCTCGTGGCTGCCGGTGCCGACGATTACAGCATCTACCTCTGGGGCGTGGGAACCCCCCAGCCGATTGCAGTCTTGACGGGTCATGCCGGTTACGTCAACGGCGTGAGCTTCAGTCCGGATGGAATGCTTCTGGCCTCAGGCAGTCATGACGGGACCGTCGGCATCTGGGACGTTGCAGGCCACACACGCCTCGCGACGCTTGAGGGCCATCAAGATGCGGTTCTGCGCGTCGCCTTCAGCCCGGACGGGACGAAAATCGCTTCGATCAGCTGGGATGGTACCGTACGCTTGTGGGGGTGCCCTGACTGCGGGACAGGTAGCTGAACCGCCTGCCTCTGGAATCATTGCGTCGTTCATGAGGGGACCCGTGCCCAGCAGAACTAGTTCAATTTGGAACGAGAGCAACATTGTTTTCAACGCTTCCTGCTGTGATGCTTGCAAATACCTGATGCGGACACTATTGTTGTTGTATGTGACCGAACCTGTCTTCAACAATGGCGAACAGGGGTGTACTCGTCTGGTATCACCCTTGACATTGCACGGTCCGCATTCGATGCTACAGTAAGCACCATGAGACGAAATGCTGCTCTGCTGACAATCTTGCTGATGCTGGTCGTTGTTTCCCTGACTGGCTGTCGGTCTGCTCTCTCGCCCCCGTCTGCCGCGAGCGAACCGTACCCGTACGGCTCACAGGCGCCGCGCACAACTCCGGCGTTCAAAACCCCCACGACTGTACCAGCTGGCGTCGATCCCAACCTCAGCGTTCCCATCCTCATGTATCACGAGGTGGCACTGCACACGCCGGGCATGGATGCACTCAAGCTCTCATTGCTTGTTACGCCCGACCAGTTCGCTCAACAAATGCAGTATCTGAAGGACAATAACTTTACGACCATCACGCTGGACGACTGGATGGCGGCACGCGCGGGACAGGCGGCTCTTCCCAGGAACCCGGTCATCCTAACCTTCGACGACGGGCGCCTTGGCGTCTATCGAAACGCATTTCCCGTCCTCAAACGCAATGGCCAGAAGGCTATCCTGTTTCTCATCAGCAACGAGGTTGGACGCGTCACCAAAGGTTATCTGGACTGGTCGATGGCGCGAGAGATGCAAAACACGGGCCTCATCACGTTCGGCTCGCACACCGTGCATCACGCCGTGCTCCCGCCCCTGACCACCCAACGTGCTCTGATGGAGCTGTCATACTCGAAGATGGTCATCCAGCGGAATACAGGACACAGATGTGACTACTTCTGCTATCCGCACGGCAAGTATGATGCGCGGGTTGCCAAGCTGGTCGCCACGGCTGGTTACCGCGCCGCCACGTCGGAGATTCCCGGACGGTCCCGCGTGACCGACAACGCGTTCGAGCTGCGCCGCGTCCGCATCGACGGGCGCGACAGTATGGCCGTCTTTCGTGCCAAGCTGGGGCCGGGAGGCTGACGGCGACCGTGTCATCTATCCCCGGCGACGGCAGTTGTCTGGGATTGGCGGGTCGAGCATTGTGGGCTCGATCCGACCTGAATCCAATCATCGACTCACACCGTCTTAATCCGTTCTTATGGCATGCTGGTACAATGACAGGCATGAGCGGAGAGACAAATGCACATTCTTGTCGTTGAGGACCAGCAGGATTTCGCCCAGAACATCAGGCGGTACCTGGAGACGGAGTCCTACAGCGTCGACCTTGCCTTTGACGGCGAGGCGGGGCTGCGGCAGGGACTGGCCGAGGAGTATGCTCTCGTCGTACTCGACCTCAACCTTCCGCGCATGGACGGACTGGAAGTCTGCCGGCGGCTGAGGCAAGCCGGGCGGACCATGCCCATTCTCATGCTGACCGCCAGGATCGGACACAAGAATGCCGTGGCCGGCTTGGACAGTGGTGCCGACGACTACCTCACCAAGCCATTCGACCTCGAGGAACTGCTTGCGCGCATGCGCGCTCTGCTGCGTCGTGGGGCCGAAACATGCAGCCCTGTTATAGACCTGGGCAACATCTCAGTCGACACCAACACGCACGAAGTCCGCAAGGACGGCAAGCTGGTAGCGCTTGCGCCACGCGAGTATGCACTGCTGGAATTCCTTGCGCTCAACCGCGGCATCGCCAAGACACGGCTGGACATCATCGAGCTGGTGTGGGGCGAGTACGATGAGCTCATGTTCTCTCAGACGGTAGACGTGCATGTCGCCTACCTGCGGCGCAAACTTGGCAAAGATGTCATCAAGACGGTCCCCGGCAAGGGGTACATGATCGGGGCGAAGCAATGAAGCGTTCTCTGGAAAATCGAATGGGAGCGCGTTTCAGCCTCGAACAGAAACTCGCCATGAAGTTCACTCGTCTTGTCTGCGTTCTTATCTTGGCAAGCGGTCTGATTCTCATGACGAGCGACACGGTCATCTTCTATTATCGCATGATGCATGGGCTTAATCAGCAGGTCGACCAGATACTCGCGGACAGCCAGATCTCTGCAAATCCAGCAATGGCTGGGGTTGAGCTCAACCCCTCTGTGCGTCCCTTTGTGCGAATCCTTGCTCCGGATGGAACCGTTCTCTACCAGGGAGAACTGTTCACCGGTTCATCGTCCGGCCATGCGGACCCTTTTGCCCCACCCAAGATGGGAGGCGACTCCTATTCGGTGGTGACACGCCCCATCTACAGAGAGGGGGGAGTCGTCGGATTCGTGCAATTCGCGGGACACGTGCGACAGGGGCCGAACGAATTCGGGTGGAAGGTCCTGGAGCTGCTCGTCGTCACGATCCTTATGGGTGTTCTGTCGTACATCCTCGGCCTGCGCTTCTCCCGGCATACACTGCGACCGGTGCACGAATCACAGGCGCGTCTGGAACAGTTCACTCAGGATGCCAGCCACGAATTGCGCACGCCGCTGGCCAGCATATCATCGTCGCTGGACGTCGCGATGAAGACGGGTGAATATGCGGACGGCATTGTTGCGGCGAAAACACAGGTGAAGTACGCATCCCTGCTCGTCGAGCGTTTGCTGGAAGTGGCGCAGTTGGAACGGACGGCCATCGACCTGGGCCCCGTCGACCTGACGGCGCTTGTCACCGCAGTCGTGAGTCAGAATGCGGAAGTGTGCAAAGAACATGCATTGAGATTGGAGACGGAGATCCGTGAAGGTGTCAGCGTCGAAGGCGACGGGTTGCTATTGCGCCAGCTGGTCAACAACCTCCTGGAAAACGCCATCAAGTTCAACGTGCCTGATGGAACCGTGGCGGTGCAGCTCACGCCGGAGGATCTCCGCGTGACGAATTCCGGGGGATTCGTCAGTGCAGCGGATCTCCCTCACATTTTTGACGCTTTCTATCAGGCGGACACATCCCATACACAGCGGGGATTCGGTCTTGGACTTGCAATTGTGAAGAAGATCGCTGCGCTGCACGGATGGCGTACGGATGTGACAAGCACTGTTGAAGCTGGCACGACGTTTATCATTCGTTTCAGCTCGATGCTACCACATGAACATCGCCTTAACTCTTAATCTGCTCTTAAACCTGACGAAGTACCTTACGTCATGAAACCGCGACCCTGCTGTGCACCTGGAGTGGCGGTCGACAGCTTCGCATATGCGGACCAACTGGAGGAACCATGAGTAGAAAGGCTCGACGCATTATCATCCCGGCAGTTGTACTCGTGATCGTGGCGGCGGCAGCGATCATCGTTGTCCCAAGGCTGTTGCGCAACAGCAGACGGGCTTCGTTTACAGGGTTTACAGGGCCTGCTGGTGGCACAGGAATCGCGAACAGCATGTTCTATGACGTCACCACGCAAGACGTCTCAATCAGCACCAGTGTTTCCGGTACTGTTGCTCCTGTACGCAGCGCAACGCTGACTGCCAAAGCGGAGGGGAACATCACGGCCGTCTACAAGAAGGAAGGCGACACGGTGAAGGCCGGAGAGGTCATAGCACGCATCGACTCGGCAACGCACGACATCCAGGTGGCTCAAGCCGAGTCCAGTTATCGTACGAGCCTCATCAACATCGAGACAGCCAACACGACCGACCTCGCGGCAGCCAAGACACAACTGGAAACTGCACTCAAGCAGGCACAGATTCAGGAACTCTCAGCAGAGAACAACCTGAAGAATGCAAGTGTGGGTGACACGAGCGCCGAAACTATCGCTAATCTTGAGGAAGCCGTGACGAAGGCTGAAGAGAACCTCGCGACTGCCCAGAGCAACCTCAAGTACCTTCAGGACTATGACACATCAGACATGCAGCTGAAACTGTCAGATGCCGCTGTAACACAAGCAGAGCTGAACCTCAGCATGGCTCAGACGAAACTTGCGATCCTGGAGAGTCAGGACGTGACGGCTGATCAGCTCACAGCGCTTCAGTCACAGGTCACGCAGGCCAAGATCGGACTCCAGACAGCCCAGCTGAGTCTGAAAGAAGCGGCGGCGAGCGCCAGCACGTCGGACGATCGCCTCGAGATCCTGCAGGAGCAGGTCGACCAGGCGCAGGCGTCGCTGACGCAGGCGCAGTCTAACCTGGCGAATGCACACACTGACAACAAGGCGTCACAGACTGATATCGACGCCCAGAGTGCAGCTGTGGAGTCGGCCAAGACGGGACTCGAAAACGCAGAGGCCAACTACAAGTCGACCGAAGGCTCGATCGCACAGAAAAAACTCAACCTCACCTCCGCCCAGTTGCAGGTAACTCAGGCTGAACGGGCCGTGGCGGATGCAAAGAACAACCTCGCGTCGAACCAGAAGACGATTGCAGAGAATGCAGACGTGAAGGCCGACAATCTGGTTCTGCTCAAGGCAAACGTCGACCAGGCAAAGGCGTCGGTGACGCTTGCACAGTCTAATCTCGCTTCGTTCAGCGAGACGGTACGCAAGGCTGCGCTGCAGGCCGATGCACTGACGGAGCAGAAGAAGCAGGCAGAGCTGTCCTTGGAGTCTGCTCGCCTGGCATCCGACAACTACGTCATCAAGGCGCCATACGCAGGGGTCATAACGGCACTCAACGTCCAAGCAGGCGATCAGGCAACCAATGGCATGACCATTGCCGTCGTGGCCGACACGACTGTATGGAATGTCTCAGCTCACGTCGACGAAATCGATGTCCTGAGTGTCAAGTCTGGCGAGGATGCTTCGGTGACGATGGATGCCTACTCCAGCCAGACATTCACGGGCAAGGTCACATATGTCGGCCATGCGCTTACGACGACGTCAACCAACGTCAGCGCCTACCCCGTGACGATCCAGGTAATCAAACCACCACAAACGATCGTCGACGGCATGTCAGCCGATGCGTCGATCATCACATCAGTTGCAAAAGGTGTCCTTGCCGTCCCGGTCGAGTCTATTCTGTCCGAAAACAACAGGAAGTATGTCACACTCGTCTCAGTGGATGCCAACAAGAAGCGAACGCTTACGAAGACAGAGGTGAAGACCGGCATTGAAGGCGACAACTATGTCCAGATTCTCTCAGGTCTCAAAGCAGGGGACCGTATTCTGCGCACGGCCACTACAACTACTACGTCGTCTACATCTTCTTCATCGACAACCACAACAACCGGAAGGGGTGGCTTCGGCGGCATCCCGGGTGGTCTGTAATCCATGAACCTGATCGAGTTTAGCGATATCCGCAAGGTCTATACGATCGGCACGGTTACGATCGATGCTCTTGCCGGCGTATCTTTTGACATCGGTGAACATGAATTTGTTGCTATCATGGGACCATCTGGTTCGGGAAAATCGACGCTGATGCATATTCTCGGGTGTCTGGATGCCCCGACCTCTGGTGCGTACCGCCTTGAAGATCATGATGTTTCCAAGCTCCGTTCGAATGATCTTGCCCGCATTCGCAATCGGGACATAGGATTTGTGTTTCAGGCCTACAACTTGCTGCCGCATCTGAGCGCCCTGGAGAACGTTCTCCTTCCGTGTACCTACTCTACACATGCGATCAGCGGAAAAGGCGAAAGGGCTCGCGCCTGTGAACTGCTGGAGCGCATCGGACTCAAGGATCGCATGAACAACCGCCCTGTTGAGATGTCGGGTGGAGAACAGCAGCGTGTCGCCATCGCTCGAGCCCTGATGATGGACCCCCCGGTTATTCTCGCGGACGAGCCGACCGGCAACCTCAACTCCAAGGGGGCCCGTGAGATCCTGGATATCATGAAGGAGCTGCACGCAGACGGGAAGACGATTGTTTACGTCACCCATGATGATACCATCGGCGAACAGGCGGAACGCGTGATTCGCATCCAGGACGGCCGCGTCGTGACCGACGAGAGGAACTAGAATGGACCTCAGGGATAGCTTCCGCAATGCAACACGGGCCATCTTCGCGGCGAAGATGCGCTCATTTCTTACTATGCTGGGAATTATCATCGGCATTGCCGCTGTTGTCATGCTGATGGCAGTCGGAAATGGGACGAAGCAGAGTATCCTCCAGAGAATGCAGAGTTCCGGCTCCGGCAATCTGTATCTGACGGCCGGTAACAGGTCGAATGTCCTTATGGGTGGTTTTCAAGGAGGAGGGCCAGAAGGCGGCGCCAGCGGTGGCAGGGTTTCTGTCAGCAGGCTGGGAGCGTCATCTGGTGCTGAAATCACAACCGAAGACCTGACATACCTCGAGGCAAGGATAACCTACTCCGTCGTCATATCACCGACGAACCAGACTAATGTTACGATCAAGAGTGGAGACACTACCATGTCGGGCACGGCGATCTTTGCCACGCCGACCTACTTCGAAGTCGACAACGTAACGATTGCCAACGGTCGCATGATCTCTGATGGCGACGTCGACAACAGGACACGCAACGTCGTCATCGGTGCCACTGTACAGTCGACCTTGTTTCCTGACGGGACTGCAGTAGGTCAGCTGATCCGGATAAACGGGGCCAGTTACAAGGTCGTGGGTGTCGCGGCAGCAAAGGGCGAGACCGTGGGAAGTTCCGTCGATACAGCAGTCGTCCTTCCCTTCTCTGATGGGGAGAAGTCGTTTGGCATGCAGCACAATGTCATTCAACGGACAACGATCAAGTGTGTCGACGTCTCTCAGACTTCGGCCGTCACAACGCAGGTCACCAACCTGCTCACGACCAAGCACAAGAAAGAGGACTTCACCATTCAGGATGTCGCAGCTATGACGGCACTGGTGACGTCGTCCATGACGATCCTCACAACGCTGCTTGCAGCTATCGGTGGCCTCTCTCTGCTGGTCGGCGGTATCGGCATCATGAATATCATGCTCGTTTCCGTAACGGAGCGGACCCGTGAGATAGGCATCCGTAAGGCGCTTGGGGCTCGCGAGCGCGACATTCTCGTCCAGTTCCTCATCGAATCCTCGCTGTTGAGCGTCTCAGGGGGCGTACTGGGGATTGTCATCAGTATTCTTGGTTCGGATCTTGTTGTTTCCCGGTTTACGACGACGGCGATCACCAGTTCGTCTATCCTGCTCGCTGTCGGCTTCTCCATTGCTGTTGGCATTTTCTTTGGAGTCTACCCGGCTCGCACAGCAGCCCGGCTGAAACCCGTCGAGGCATTGCGATATGAATAGGAGGCGTGTCATGCGAATGAAACTCTTGGGAGTCACGATTATCGTCGCTTTGCTGGTGTCCCTTGTGGGCATCCGGCAAGCGAGCGCGGCTGACACGGCTCCCTTTGTAAGCATCAGCATTGCAGACGGATACGTCGGTGACTATGAAGAGTATCACATCAGTTTCCTCCTGGGCCGCGATGTGAAGCCGCAGGAGACGCTCAGCGTCGTATTCGATGATGTCATCAACTGCGCCGGGTTGCGCGACACCGCTGCCGGTGACGTGTTGATTGATGGGATGCCCGTAGGCGCATCAGCACTATGGTCAGGGCACATCCTCACCGTTTCCACCCCCATGAACCTATCTGCCGGGATAACCCATGAACTCACGATCCTGCGCGGCGCAATGATACAGAACCCATCAACGGCGATGCACTTCCACCTACTCCTGAGGGACGACACTGCAGGGACGACCCTGGCATCGAATTACGTTGGGGTCAGTACCGTGACAAGCATTTCCCCTGTCTCATTGACGGTCGAGACGTTTGGCCACCATTTGACAGTCCTGCTGCGTTTCTGTACCGGCCGGACCGGAGCACTGGTCTGGGCACCGGCTCAGCGCACCGCGTCTTCGTCTGCAGTCGCTTCCGACACCATCTCCTTCAGGCTGTCCCCTGCTCTCTCGCAGGTGTGGGACAAGAGTGGAGCCCCTGTTGCCTGGTTCAGCATCAGTGTTCCTGGAGCGACCCGGGCCCCTCGCCTCTTCCATCTGGTCTCGACATCCAACTGGCCCCTGGAACAGCCCGGCACGTACCAGAAGGAAGTGACGTATGAGCTGGAAACAGATACGGATATGGTGGATACAGGTGTGGCGGCATCGACCGAAGTGCTCGTGCGTCTCGAGTTCGATCAATCCACCATCCCGGTCCCGCTGACCACCGACGATTTCGCCCTTGTCTGGACGTCGAAGGAGCCGACCATGGTCCGTATTCCCCTGACAGGTGTCCCTGAGCCCGTTCCTGTTGCAGTTGATGACAATCCAGCTCCACTGCCGGACACGACAGCACCGGTCGTCACGTGGAGCGTGCAGCAGAGTACGTTCTCGTCACGGCTGATCACGCTGAACATCTCTATTGCAGAAGACAACCTGGACGAGGCGTACTTCGTAAGAGATGGTGTCGATTCACCGCATACACGCCTGGCTGTGGGCAATACCGGTCTTTTGATGGTCAACAGGACCGGCATCAAGGGGATGATCGTTGCAGTCGACAAGTCTGGTAATACAATCAGCGTACCGGTCGTCATTCCTGCTCCGGCGACTTCTTGATAGGCTGTTCAGGGCGACAAACGGCGGTGCAAAAGGGAGAATAGCTGATCTTCAGCGACGCAGAAAGCACTCAAGACGGTCCCGTTCGTGAGAAGGTGATGGGGGTGCCTATGAACCTTATCCAGCTTGACGGTGTCCGAAAGATCTACAGGATCGGTGCGGTGACGATCGACGCTCTTGCCGGCGTGTCTCTCGAAATCGGAGAGCACGAGTTTGTGGCCATCATGGGCCCGTCAGGCTCGGGTAAGTCGACACTGATGCACATTCTTGGTTGTCTGGACAGCCCTACGAGTGGTCGCTACGTGTTCAATGGCCGGGACGTGTCGGGCCTGCGGTCCAACGATCTTGCCGCCATACGCAATCGTGACATGGGCTTCGTGTTCCAGGCGTACAACCTCTTGCCGCAGATGAGCGCTCTCGAGAACGTTCTGCTCCCGTGTTCCTATGCTACCAGATCGGTCAGGGATGGGAGAAACAAGGCGAAGGGCCTATTGGAACGTGTCGGCCTCAGAGAACGGATGAACAACCGTCCGGTAGAAATGTCCGGCGGTGAACAACAGCGCGTCGCGATCGCACGAGCCATGATGATGGACCCGTCAATTATTCTTGCCGACGAGCCAACGGGAAACCTGAATTCCGCAGGCGCCCGCGAGGTCGTTGACATCCTGAAGCAGCTCCACGGTGACGGCAAGACGATCATCTACGTGACCCATGATGATGCTATCGGGGCGCAGGCGGGACGCATCATTCGCATCTTCGACGGGCGCGTCGTGGCCGACGAAATGAACTAGCTGCAAGCTGGTCGTCATGCTACGTTTGGCAGTTTGGACAGATGAAGGATGCCGTGCCGCCGGTCCGGATCTTCTGAACGAGCGTGCCGCACACGGGACACGGCTTGCCTTCGCGGTACCCAATCAGTAAGCTTTTGACGCCCCCCGGCTGACCATACAGGTCCTTTTCGTACGCCAGACCCCCGAGGTCTAGTGCTTCCCGCAGCTGTGAACAAATGGCATCGTACAGTGCCGTGTGCTCAGCAGGCGAGAGATCGCCAGCCGCCCGCAAGGGGTGGACCCGGGCGGCGAAGAGGATGTCCTGGATGTAGACGTTGCCGATACCGGCAATGTTCTTCTGGTCGAGCAAGACGGTTTTCAGCGCGCCGCGTCTCTTTCGTTCGAGCAGCTTTTCAAATGCGTCGCGGGTAAATGTCTGGTCATCCAGAGGATCCATGCCCAGGGTCGCCGTCATCGCGTGAGAGGCCAAGTCTGCGGTCGTTACCGCGTGGACGTACCCGAACCACCAGAAGTGCAGGCTGAGTGCCGTCTCGTCCTCAAACAGCACGGCGACTTGCCGGTTCTCCGGCAGGGGTGTGTGTGCGGCATGGAACAGCACGTCGCCACCCATGCCGAGGTTCAGGAGGAACGTGACGTTGGGCTCCAGCTGCATGAACACCCATTTGCCGTGTGCTGTCACGCTGCCGACACGGGTTCCCTCCACGAGATGACGGAAGTCGGGGGCGGGCAGGTTCAGGCACTTGGGCTGAGCAGCCTCGACCGTTGCGATGCGCCTCCCCGTGATCTCGTGGTTCATTTGCCGTGCAAGGTTTGTTATTTCGGGCAGTTCGGGCATGTCGACCTCCTGTCAGTGTATTATTCTACAGTATCATAAAGATCGCCGAGACGAGCAATACCCCGTAGATGAGTTTAGTGAAGCGTTCGCCGCTGATGTGGTGATGCGCGATGTCTCCCAGCAGTGCGCCGAGCGCAAGGAACGGCAGAGACGTCAGGACAAGCCTCCCCGACACACCGGTCAGCTTGTGGCGCACGACGATATCTGCGATGATGAACACGTTGAGTGTCGTCCAGATGGCGACCAGCGTGGCGCGGAACGAAGCCTTGTCCTTCAGCTTCTGAGTCGCGTAGATAATAACGGGTGGACCTCCCGACGTGAACGCCCCCTGCACGGCGCCGCCGATGAACAGCAGGCCGGCGAGGAGCCATGCAGGCCATGGTCGCGCCGTATGTCTGCCCGGCCGGAACTGCGTGGCCAGTCCCTGGATGCCGACGACGACCATGAAGACGGCGAGGATATGCATCAGCGTGGTGCGCGGCAAGATATTGTAGGCAACCATGCCGACCGGAAGTCCAGGTAGGACGAACGCGAGGATGCGCAGGTACTGCCGCCAGTCGACGTGCCTCCACGAGATGACCAGGAGGTAGACGTCCAGAACAAGGGCGAGGACGGTCAGGACGGGGCGAGCCGTGTCGATACCAGTCAGGAGGATGCAGAACGGCATAGCCAGCACGGCACAGCCGAAGCCGGTGATCCCCTGGATGAAGTGGGTCGCCAGGACAATGAGACCGAACAGAACAGCAGTCAGAGCAAAGGGCACGTTTTCCTCCACGCGTCCTCTCGGGGCGCATGTGGACAGTATACGCGGAATCTGGTGGCAGGTTCAGCCACGCATCGACTCATCCCCGTCGGCTGATGACAGCTCGCTGATTCGTCATGCCCGAGCAGACGACCACTAGTGCCTTCTACGGAAATGGGTTCCCACCTTCGTGGGAACGACGGAAAGGAACGCGAGGTTTATTCCCGTCTGTCATTCCCGCGCAAGCGGGAATCCATCCTTGCGCCATCGCTTGGGTTCCCGCCTGCACTCCTGTGTGCGTTTGCGTACGTGCAAAGGCGAACCATACTATATTGGAGCGTTGACACCGTCCGACGAAACGACAGCAGAGAGGAGAAACCATGAGACTGAAGCAAGCAGTGGCGATCGTACTGGCTGCAGGAGTGGCGGTGGCGTGCGCAGGATGCCGGCCCAAGGTAGTGAGTACGCTGGCTGTCGGACTGCCGTCTGTCGTCGTCGAGACGGTCCGCGAGGAAGACGCAGTGCTTCGTTACTCCGTTACTGTCAGCTATCCGCAGCTGCGCGGCACGCTGTCGTCGACCGTGCTGGACAAGGTCAACACGGCCATCGCCGCCATAGTATTGCCGGATATTGCAGGAGTGAAACAGACTGCCGCTGACGATGCAGCCTGGGCTGCCGAGAACCCGTCCGAGGCTGACCAGCTGCCTGCCGACGAGGGCAGCTTCCTCAGCGCGGAATATGAGATCCCCTATCTGACAAGCGACCTTGTCAGTGTCCGTATCCGATTCGCGGCGTACACTGCAGGCGCCGTACACGGCATGACATATACGCGTGTCCTCAACATGAGGCTCAGTGACGGCACAACCATCGGCACGGAGGGGCTGTTCAAGGACGCGAAACAGGGTCTGCAGTGGCTATCGCAGTACTGCGTCACTGATCTGAAGCGCCAGTACGGCACAGACTACGAAACGACGAAGGAGTTCGTTGAAAGCGGGACAGTGCCTGTGGCCGAGAACTTCACGAGCGTGTCGCTCGAGCCGAGCGGGCTGGTCGTCTCATTCGATCCCTATCAGGTCGGTCCCTACTCTGCCGGTCCGAAAGAAGTGCACATTCCAGCAAGTGAGGTTCAGTCGATCCTGAAATTCCCCCTGTCGCCGGATGCCTTTAGCCTTGTACGGGAGCCGGTGGAGTGAAATCATCACTGCTGTGCCCGGCTGTGCCGAGATGATGCCGATGTCCCTTGACACGGCATCGCAGGTGACCCCTCCGGCGGTTCCATGGTGAAGTCAGGGGCCATCATCGTGTTCGTGGCGGCCATGATCCGTACGATATTCCTGGCAGCTCTGTGCAGTGCGGACGATTCCCGTGCGCTGCACGAGTTCTGAGGAGTACTGCATGAGCGAGACGACCCAATACATACACCTGTTCGATGACGCGATCGCGGCCCTGTTTTCCGATGCCGTGCGCATCACGCTGCGAGACCCGTCCGTCGCGGCGTTCTTCGTGCGGATGCGACGTGCACAGCGTGCGGCAGAGCGCCGCCGTGCCCTGCTTGCCACAGAGGGGGTCCACGTGCCGCCGTTCATGATCATCAGCGTGACAGGAAGCTGCAACCTTTCTTGCACAGGCTGCTATGCCCAGGCTCAGCAGCGGCAGGAGGAACCCGACATGACGCCCTCGGAACTCCTTGACGTCGTCCGGCAGGGGCACGACCTCGGCGTCGGCATCATGCTGCTCGCCGGTGGCGAGCCGATGACGCGGGCAGACGACCTCCTGACGATCGCGCACGAAGTGCCTGATGTCATGTTTCCGGTATTCACCAACGGGACACTGCTGAGTGAACCGCTGGTACGCCGGATTCGAGGGCAGCGCAACCTTGTCCCCGTCATCAGCCTCGAGGGGCACGCCGCGGAGACAGACGCACGCCGGGGTGAAGGCGTCGCCGGGCTGGCGCAGGCGGCCATCGCGCGGATGCGCAGAGCCGGCGTTTTCTTTGGGACATCGCTGACCGTCACTCGACTGAACATCGACACGGTCCTCGACGAGCAGTACCTGCGCAGTCTCGTCGACCTGGGATGCAGACTATTCTTCTTCGTCGAATATGTCCCGGTGCGCGAGGGCACCGAATCGCTGGTGCTGGACAGTGTCCAGCGTGCGCGGCTGGCCGCGACCGTCGCTTCACTACAGAAGCGGCTGCGTGGCTTGTTCATCGCATTCCCCGGCGACGAGGAGGCACTTGGCGGCTGTCTGGCTGCAGGGCGTGGGTTCATCCACATCAGCCCGTCAGGGCGGGTGGAGCCGTGTCCGTTTGCACCGTATTCCGATGCCAGTGTCCGGGACATGCCGCTCCGGGATGCGCTAGCGTCACCCTTGCTCATGGCCATCCGGAGCGACCACGACAAGCTGACCGAGACCAGCGGGGGCTGCGCGCTGTGGTCACGACGCGAGTGGGTGCGGTCGCTGATTGTGAATGCCGATGAGGTAAACACCACCGGGCGGGGATAACCCGTGAAAACGACAGACGCTTTCTTTCAACGTGTCTGGAGCGTCGCGGCACGGATACCGCGCGGCAAAGTGACGACGTATGGGGCCATCGCGCGGGTGCTGGGAAGCCCTGGAGCAGCGCGGACGGTGGGCTGGGCGATGCGAGCAACGCCGTCGGGGTTGAGGCTGCCATGCCACCGGGTGGTCAATGCAACGGGTGAACTGTCCCCAGAAGACGTATTTGGCGGGCCTGGTGTACAGCGGTCCCTGCTGGAGAGTGAGGGAGTCACGTTCGACAAACAGGGACGCATCGACATGAAGCGCCATTTCTGGATGCCCTAGCGACGCTCAGCGCAGTTCGTGCACCATCCACACGTTTGGCTCGACGTAGACGCCAGTGTCGGCGTGGTGGTGCATGAATTCCGGCCACGGCTCAGAGTTGACCTGAACCAAGACGTTGCGAAGCTCCGGGTGCTCGGCGTATGTGGCCACTGCGAAATCGTGTCTGCCCATGTCATTTCTCTCACCAGCACTATAGGCAGCGGGATCCCGTCCCTCACGCACACCTTCCCCAGGTTCTCTTGAGTTTTTGTGAAATATGCCCATGCTCTTGAACATCAGGGAGGATTGCATGAACGATGCTAAGCAGCGACTGGAGTCCATAGACGAGTTCAGAGGGTTTTCCATTCTGCTCATGGTGCTGGCCGACTATCTGGCGGGTCCCCACATTGTTCCGGCGTGGCTGAAGCACGCTCCCGACATAGGATTTACGGTCATCGACATCATCGCTCCGATGTTCATTGTGGCCATCGGACTCACATTTGGCGCCTCATTCCGGGCTAGGCTGGCCAGAGATGGCAGGCGCCGGACCATTGAACATTTCCTGGCACGGAACCTAGCTCTCATCGGTCTTGGTGCCCTCTTCACGGTTCTGGGGAATCTCTCGGGAGTTGTTGTCGACCGGTCAGACTGGGGACTGCTGCAGGCTATCGGCTTCGCGGGGCTTATAACCCTGCTCTTCATTGCGGTGCCGGCGCGCCTGCGGTGGCTTGTGGGGCTCTTGTTGCTGGTCGCCTATCAGTTCCAGCTGAACAATGCCTGGCTGGTGACTGTCCTGAGTTCCACGCACGGTGGGCTCGAAGGCGCTCTTTCGTGGGGAGCTATGATGGTCATGGCGACCGCGCTGGGAGACTTGTTCCATGACGCCCTCAAGGGCAGGCGCTGGTTCCCATCGGTCTCAACAGGAGTCCTCGTCCTCGGTCTCCTTCTAGCGCTCCTTGTTCCGGTGAGCAAGCACCGCGTCTCGGCCAGCTATGTTCTGATCACATTAGGCGCAAGTAGCTTGGTTTTCTGGTGTTTTCATATGTTCGACGAACGTCTTGGCCGCTCGATTCCCATCCTCAGAGAGTGGGGGCGCAACTCTCTGCTGCTCTATGTCTTGCACGGCGTTCTTCTGGGCGTGTTTGTCGCGCCCGGGATACCCGGCTGGTATGAGCTGGCTCCCGTGTGGCTTGTGATGCTCCAGGCACTCTTCATGGTCGGGACGCTGAGCTGGATCGGGTGGGCGCTGGATCGCAGGCATTTCCATTTTGCCTTGTGATGGCGCAGGGAGGAGAAATGGTGGACGAGTACGCGGAAGTTGTGGTTGTTGCAGGCAAGACTGAGGCCGAGCGCATCGTGCAGGCTCTTGGAGCTGCGGACATTACCGCGTTCTTTCGCGGGACAACAGGCCCCGAAGGGATGTTCCGGGTTATGGCTCTCCAGTCTCGCCTTGTTGAGGCGCGCGAGGTCGCGAGCATGTTCCAGGGCTGCGAATGCCAGCAGGAAGGAGGCCGTGATGAACCCGAGGCCCACAATCAAACTGGAAAGCGCGTGCGCCGCCGAGGGATCGTCGAATAATACTGGGCAGGACGAAGGACAGGAGGTGACACTTGGAGACATCTAGCGTGCTTGCCGGTATCGTCTGCCGCGAACTTGAACTGGGGCTCTGGACACAGCTGGAAACCCTCTTCGGCAAAAACGGAGCATGTGGTGGCTGCTGGTGTCAGTGGTGGCGTATCTCGGGAGTAGAGCACTGGAACGATGTGAAGGGAGAAGTGGCACACTTTCGTCTGTGTCGACAGGTGCAGGAGGGGCAGGCACATGGCGTTCTTGCATACGACGGCGATGAGGCCATCGGGTGGTGCTCGTTCGAGCCGCGCTCAGCATTTCCGCGGCTGCAGCGTTCGCCTTCGTTCAAGGGAACGCCGACAGAAGGTGTCTGGTTCGTCGGATGCTTCTTTATCGAGCGGCCGTGGCGCCGCCGCGGCGTAGCTGATCTTCTGCTGACGGAATCGCTGAAGCTGATGGAGCGTGAAGGAGCTCAGGTCGTCGAGGCATGTCCCAAGGATACGCATGGTAGAGCACAGCCAGACGCCTTTGTCTATACCGGCACGTGCGCCATGTTCGAACGTCACGGATTTCTGGTGGCAGAGGGCCCCAAGTCTGGCATCGCGGTGATGCGCAGGCGGCTGCCGGCAAGGAAGAGTGTGTGAGCAACGCGCGACTGTGTTCCGTCACTCCGGGAACGCCGTTCTTCTCTTCCTGGAGCCGAGGTGAGGACAGCTGCCTCGCGCTTGAGCTCAGCGCAGAGGCTGGCACACGGCCGGTAGCACTGAGGCGGGGCAGTACGAGGCGGTAGTTCAGATGTAACCTTCGCAGGAGCGGGGGCGTAGACAAAGTGGATAGTCGGTCAGTGTTCTCAGAAGACCGGCTGCGAGGGTAAGGAGAAGATATGGCTGACCAGGATAATCGTACAAACCGTTCACCGATGGCGAACCTCGGCATCCTGCTGATCGTCGTCGGCATCGTCATTCTTGCGCTGCAGTACGTTCACATCGACCTGAGCTGGCTTCCGGAGCGCTGGGCGGTGGTGGCATGGCCATTGCGCATCATTATTCCCGGACTTGCGTTGTTTGTGGTGGGCCTGGTGCTGCCGGACGGGGCAGGCGAGGGTCTGTCCGGATTCGGGTTGGTGGCCGCAGCGGTGGGCACGCTGCTCTGGTATCAGAGCATCACCGGCACATGGGCAAGCTGGGCATATGCCTGGGCTCTGGTGTTCCCGGCCGCGGGAGGACTCGCAGGCATTCTCCATGGGACGCTGCACGCCAATTGGCGGCACGTGCGTGACAGTGTCGGCGGGTTTGTGTTCGGCATTGTCATGTTCCTTGTCCTTGGTTTCGTGTTCGAGGGCTGGCTGGGGTTCGAGGGGTTTGGACTCGGCCGGATTGCGGCCTGGGTTCCAGGCGTGATCCTGCTGGCAGTGGGCATTACCGTCCTCCTCACCGGCACCCCTGGTGAACGCAGCTCAAGACGCGCTGAGCGTGAACAGCGTCACATCGAGCGTGAACAGAGGTGGGCAGAGCATCGTGCGGCGCCCCAGGGGTGGACGAACGCCCCGGTCGTACCTCCTGCGGAAAAGAAGATGGAGACTACTGTCCCCCCGGAACAGCCAAAACCCGAGGACAAGCAGCCCCGGTAGACATCAAACACGTCGTTCTTTATTGGCCGGCCGAGATATTCTCCTCGGCCGGCCTTGCCATATGGTCCGGCAAGGAATGTGGTTTCTGCCGCACCAGGAACCTAGAAGCGTGAGGCGAGAAGGCGGGCCAGAGCCTCGGCGGCAACGATTGGTCGGGGCGTCGTGGTGGTTGTCGTCGTGGTCAGCGCGTACACCAGCGTGAAGACGGTGTTGTTTTTGCGTACCAGCATGGCAGCGACAGCAGGATCGTCATACCGGGCCGACCCGTCACCGACGATTGCCGTTCCTGCGTCGACGACAAGTCCGTCGGAAGCGAGCTTGTCCCTGTACCAGGCATACGCCTGGTCACGCAGAGCGTGATTCGGATCGGGGGCGAACTGCCCGCAGAGGAGCGTCACGGAGCCACCACCGCGGAAATCTATGCTCAATCCGCCCTTAGCGTTGGCGAGTTCGGCGCCCTGGCTGTCAGCGAAAAAGACGAACGTCTTGCTGGCGTACTGGACGTCGACGGCCGTTCCCAGACCCGTGTCCTTGAAGTCCTGTGGGCTGAGCGTGACGCCGGACAGCACGCTGATGGGCTCGTCCACGGTCGTTCCTCGCAGAACAGAGACAAGGGTGACTGCGCCTCCGCTGGTGAGGGCGAGCACGATGAGAATGGTGACAAATGTACGCATGCGTTTGCGGTTCACGGTTGCCTCCAGATAGTGACCATCAGTATAGGACAGCCCACTGCTCGAGCAATGCCTTCACCGCGTCAACAGCCGGCGGATGAGGACGAGGAGAGCGAGGTGAGCCGGGTAGTATGCATAAAAGAGCCACCCCGGCAGGCGCCGAAGACGCAGGCGTGGAGGCCACAGGATAAACGGGATGCTGGCCAGTGCGTAGATCTGAGACGGCCAGAATATGGTGCCGGCGACTACGTGTAGGAGTCCGTGGCTGATGACGAGCTGCTCTTTGTGCTGAAACAGCACGAAACTGGCTAAGCACAGCAGAACGCCATACAGGCCGTAATCCGGGCCCATGGCCGGCAGCCAGAGTTGTACGGCAGCCAGGCTCAGCGCAAGGGCGACCGCCCACCACCGACGGTGGTCCCATCCCCAGATAGCCAGCAGTCCCAGCAGCAGTGTGGCAAAGATGTTGAGCGACCACAGGCGCACGCCGAACGCGATCATGTAGATAGGCTGTGCGATGAGACCCCAGATGGCAAGCCTGAGCACATAGCGCGAGACGTTGCTGGTGTGCAGATACCCAACCGCAAGCTGGTAAGCGAAGAGGGGAAAAGCTACGCGCCCGATGATGCGGAGCCAGCCCATCTGAGGCAGCAAGATGGCTCCCACGTGGTCGATGGTCATCGACACGATGGCAACAAGCTTGAGGGCGTCAGACTGTTCGAGCGTCGGTTGCCCGTCTCTCACGGAGGGAATGTCCTCCTCATGGCTCATCATTGTCAACGATTCATCGCCTCGCTCTCCTTGACAGCACCTGAGGCAGCACTAGAATACTGCAGCTAAGCCATGTGTTGGGGCGTCGTCTAATGGTAGGACAGTGGCCTTTGGAGCCATGAATTGCTGGTTCGACTCCAGCCGCCTCAGCCATTATCGTGAGACACAGACAGATGCCTCGATCCTGGGTTGACGCGGTCGAGTCAGCACAGCCTTAGGACAGAGGCACATCGTTAGTGTAGCAAGCCCCCCTGTTTTTGCTAGACCACCTGACCGGCAAGAACTGCATACGTGTTCGCCGCGTCGAACTTACCCATTTTTTGCAACGCCATCACGTACGCGCCGAGGACCGGGTCAAGCAGTGGTGGTCTCAGCTGTGCGAGCGGTGCGGCCTCATGTGTCAGCAATGTCAGCCTGTCGACGAAGGCAGGGTTGCTGCCCCCAAAGACCGAGCCACCCAGGACGACGTCAAACGTCTCACGCTCGAAGCCCATCTTGTAGACAAGCCCCGTGACACCCTCTGCCAGAGACTCCGCCTGTAGCATGAGGATGTGCTTGCACACTTCGTCGCCGGCCGTCGCGCCGTCGAAGACCAGCGGTACGACAGCCAAGGCTCGATGCAGCAGCTCTCCATGCCCTGTCATGTCCTGCACGGCTTCCAGGAACATGAGCTGCAGTGTGTCATAGTTGGGGGCACCGGTTACGTCCAGCACTGTCTGCTCCAGCACGGATTTCGGCCCTGTCCCATCGTGGGAGAGAAAGGCGTAGTGCAGGATGTCTCGCAGCATGTCGAGCCCACCGCCTCGCAGACCGCTCTCGTAACCGAGGCCCCGGAGGGTGACCCACGTTCCATTGCGGCTGCAGGCGCAGGCATTGGCGCCTCCGCCGCACACCAGGGCGATACCCCAACCCTTGTCACTCCCTGCCTTGAGCATGATCCACGTATCGTTGACAAGGTCGAAGGCGAGACCAGGGAAGGCCGCTGTGAGAGCCGCCTCAAGTACCTCGCGGTGCATGGGCAGATCCATGCCGGACAGCCCGAACACGGCGCGCTCGATCTGCGATATCGAGAGGTTCGCAGCCGTCAAGGCATGTTGAACGGCGTCGGTGATGCCCGACATGGCCTCCTCGAGCCCCACAACTTGGTAGTTGGAGGCTCCTCCTTCGCCGGATCCGACGATATGGCCTGCATCGTCCCCGACGACCGCCTTCGTCCTCGTGGTCCCCCCGTCGACGCCGAGATAGTACGTCACAGCCACGCTAAATGGACTCCGAGTCAACGCTCGTGTGGAGGTGAAGCGGAGTGAGGACCTTATACGCCTCTGCCAACTGCATGCCGCGTGCGCCGCCCAGATCAGAGGCCTTGAGGTTGAGGTACTGCGTCGCCATTTCCAGTGTCTCAGGCGTGAACTGGCTCTTGAACAAGCTGAGAGCTGCCAGCCTTGCCTCATGCTCGGCTGTGATGTCGACAAACTGGTTGGGCCGGCCGGTGACATAGAACGCTATGTACCGGACATCGTGAGGGGGCAGTTCGGGGAGATAGAGAGGCAGGTTGCAGTAGATCATGCTTTCGGCCGCCGACCAGCCGCAGTTGAGGTGGTCCTGGTGGGCCTCATACGTTAGCCATGGGTCGGGCGCCAGGACGGCGTCCGGTTTTTCCTGGCGGATGATGCGCACCATTGCTGCGGTCGTTTCCCCGCAGTGGGGCAGCTCACCGTCGTGAAAGGACAGATACAGGTGTTTGCGAACGCCGATGACCTCGCCGGCACGCTGGTCCTCGTCCTTGCGAACTGCGACCAGGTGGTCGCGTGTCATTGAGACGTCGGTGCTGCCCAGGCTGCCGTCGGTCATCGTGACGAGCGTGATGTCTTTTCCTGCCCTGGCTAGCTTGAGCAGAAGGCCGCCCGCGAACCAAACGGCATCATCAGAGTGTGGTTGAAACACGACATATTTCTGTGCCGAGTCGATGGGCGGGATCGGCAAAAACTCATTCCAGTTCATTGTCCATGGCCTCCGCTCAGATGGCAGGTGTGCCGATAGAATGCGTTTCTGGATCGGGGCACGATGCAGTACTGAGAGCACACTGCTTCTTGACCGCCTCCAGCTTCTTGCCGTGCAGGGGATACATGAGGATGAACACGAGCGCGACAAGCATGAGCGCCGCAGGGATACCGCTCATCAGGACACGAAAACCGACGACTGCCGTATGAGGCTGCAGTGTCGGATCGGTCAGTTTGGCGACATAGTGTGTCCTGATCTGGACGAAAGCGATAATGCCGGCAGAAATGGCGACGCTGCTGCGCATGATGAGAGCATTGATGCCATAGTACATGCCCTCGCGGCGTGTGCCGGTCTTGAGATAATCTTCGTCACAGATATCAGCAACCATCATGTCCCCCACGAGGAGAAGAGCGCCCAGTCCGATCCCCAGAAGTGCGAAGAAGACAAGGCCAACGGCGAGAGTCTTTACGAATGCGAGAGGTATGAGGAACACGGCAAACAGGCCAATGCCGATGATGGCTGTCGTGCGCGTGCCCACCCTGACGACGACCTTGTTCCAGAACACCTGCGAGATGATGGCCATGAGGAACACAGCCAGCAACACAAATGTCTTCTGAATATCAGTGAGCAGCAGCGCAAACTGGGTGTAGAAGGGGATGACGCCCTGTACCATGACGGTGACGGTCTGGAAGAACAGGTTAAACAGGACGAAGGTCACGAAGGACTTGTTGATCAGCGTATTCTTGATGGCTGGGCCGAGCGACAGCGATTCACCACCCTGTATCCGTGGGTTTTCTTTGGAGCCCAGGAGCGAGATAAACATGACGAGTGCAGTGCCGCTGCCGATGATGATGCCCAGCCCTTTCCAGCCGAACTTGGCGATGAGGATGGGAGCAAGTGCGACGCCCACAATGACGCCGACGATACCGAGGACCTGGCGCCACGCATTGACCATGCTTCGATCCTGTGTCGTCGTGTACATCTCAGGGTACAGCGCCGTCCAGTTGAGGATGACCAGCGTGTAGAACCCGTCGAACGCAAAGATGACGGCGAGATAATACCAGAACATGGCCATGCCGCTGATCCCGGCCGGCGGGACCCAGATGAGATAGAAGGCAAGCGCAAGTGGCAGCGTTCCCAGTGCGATGTAGGGGATCCGTCGCCCCCACCGCGTGTGCGTCCGGTCGGACCAGTAACCGAACAATGGGTCGTTCAGACAGTTCCAGACCGTGTAGATCAGCATTGCTGTGGCGAAGAGCTTGGGCGAGAGGCCCAGCTTGTCCACGTAGAAGTACATGGCCCAGGTCGTAAAGCAGTTCTCGGGCAGGCCTGCCCCCATCGAACCAAAGCTGTATGCGATCTTCTTCCAGAAGTTCATGCTGCCTCCAGGGAATTGCGGATGCGTGCGGTTACTTGAAGCTGTCGAAATATGGGGCTTCTTGTTCCTTGAACGCCAACACGAGATCTCGTGCCACGGCCGGCGAGGGTACCAGCGGATTGATTGCCAGAGCCTCAATGAGAGCCTCGAGGTCGCGGTATACGACCGCATCGACGAGAGACCTCTCGTACAGTTTCACCTGCTGGATGAGCAGTTGTGACTCCATGTCGATTGGTCCGACCGTCAACGGGCGGATGAGCCGTTCGGTGACCAGTGACGGGACCTCAACGACGTCGTCGAGGGCAAGACCGGCAATCGCCCCACGGTTCATGACATTGACGGGGACGACAGGCTGGTCCTTCCCTGCGAGGCCGAGGAGTACGTCCATGGCAACTGCGCTGTATCCCTGGCCGGTCTTGAGGCTCATGGCGGTCCGAAACTCGTCCGCGAGGTGACCGTCTTCCCGTGTATCCAGGTAGGCGTCGTAGACGGCCTTGGGATCGTTCGTGGTCCTCAGGTCGGCGAGCAACTTCGCATTGAGGCGCTCTACTTCCTCGCCGCGGGTCTCGCCGGCAGCCTTGACAGCGGCGAGTGATTCGCGCTGGAACGCGTAGTACCAGATGTACCCGTTGGGCAGCTGGCCGAGTCGCTGGACAAATGCCGGCGAGAAGTGTGTCATCGCCTCGAAATCAGGCACGTGGTCGATCATGGAAAGGATCTGAGGCAGCACGTCGTGCCCGAGTGAGTAGACGCCCTTGACGAAACCGCAGTGGTTCAGCCCATAGTAGTCCAGTACCAAGTCTTCCGGTTCGACCTTGAGGAGATAGGCCAGCAAGATACCGATGGAGGTCGGCGCGTCACAGATGCCGACAACGTTGTGAAACCCTCCGTGGCTGACCATGGCCTGCGTGATGATCCCCGACGGGTTCGTGAGATTGATGAACCAGGCGTCGGGTGCAACCTCGCGCAGCTCTCCCAGCATGTCCAGCACGACGGGGATAGTGCGGACGGCCATGGCGAAACCGCCTGCGCCGACCGTCTCCTGCCCCAGGACATCCATCGAGAGGGGAATGCGTTCATCCAGCGTACGCATGTGATCGCCACCCACGCGTATGGCGGCGATGACGAAGGAGGCTCCTGTCACGCACTCGCGGAACGTACCGGCATGCGAGATCTCGACCGTACTGCTTCTGTCCTGGACGATGGCCGAGACAACCCTGTCTATGGCGGCGAACCGTTGGCTGTCTGGGTCGATCAGTGAGATCTCCGTGAGATCGAGCCGTTCCTGAAGGTCAAGGAGGGCACCGACGAGAATCGGGACTCTTGTTCCACCTCCACCAATGATGCTGATTTTCATCGTTGCCTCCAGTCGGCGCGAACCGGCACGCCGCGGCGCATCCGGTAGAGGGCATCCGCCAGCGTATCTTCGTCCAGCAATACGACTGGCGCTCCTTCCCGTCAATGTTCTAGCGGGACCGCTCTATTTGTCAAGGAGAGGCTGCGGATGATCGGGAGTCTTGACGCGATGGGGATCATCGGGCGGTATATTACTGGGAGGAGGAGCTCCTGCGCAGCGGAGTGACCTCTCGCCCTGCGGGTCACGCGGGAGCAGCCGCGATTCTGACCTCCCAGGGAGCCAGGCTGTCCATGGATGGCTGCTCCTCCGTGCTGAACAGGGGAGTCTGGTCTGACGTGAAGCTGCCCCGCGGGGTCGCGACGGTCCGGCTCGAAAGGTTGATTGTAATCGCCAGGTGCTCTGCTGAGGATGTGCGCATGAAGCAGAGGCACGTGTCCGACGGACCGCCGGCGATTGACATGTCACCTGCGTTCAGCGCAGGATGGTGCGACCTGAACCAGGAGAGCCGTCTCGTGAAACTCAGTACCGACGTCGGGTCTGCCGACTCCGCACTGTAGGTCACGGTAGAGGCGCTGACGGTCAGCCACGGGGTTCCCGTGGTAAAGCCGGCGCCCGGTGTCGTATCCCACGGCAACGGCGTGCGCTCGCCGTCCCGGCCGACCGGCAAGGGCCAGTATCTCTTGCCCACGGGGTCCTGGAGGAGACGTCTCGGAAGTGGTGTATTCGCAAGCCCCAGTTCTTCTCCATTGTAGAGGAACGGGGTCCCCTTGAGCGTAAGAAGCAATCCTATCATGCTCTTCGTCATCAGGGGTGAGAGGTGGTAGCGTGACACCGCGCGCACGACGTCATGGTTGCTCAGGACCCAGGCGGGCCAGGCGCCCTCGGGCAGCAGGTCGAGGGTTCTCTGGATGATGTCGCGGAAATCCTTCGCCCGGAAACGCCGGACGAAGAAGAAAAAGTTGAACACCAGGTTCAGCTCGTTGTCGCCATCTCCATAGTAAGAGAGTACCTGGTCCAGCGTGCGCTGAGTGATCTCGCCCACCATCATGCGTCCGGGCTTCTCGTCGATGACGCCGCGCATTTTCCGCAGTGCGTCGTGTGTCTCCGGCTGATCCACGGTATGATCATACGCCTCGCGTGACATCGGGATGCACAGTGTCTTGGAAGGGTTGCCGGGCATGGGCTGAGCAATGACCAACTCGTGAGAGTTGTCCCGAAGCTGGGCGTCCTTGACATAGTAGTTGGCGACGTCGAGACGGAAACCGTCGACGCCCCGGTCCATCCAGAATCGCATAATATCGTGAATCTCCTCACGAAGCTGAGGGTTGCGCCAGTTCAGGTCTGCCTGTTCCTTGAGGAAGCTGTGCAGGTAGAACTCATGGGTCTGCTCGTTCCATTCCCAGGCTGAGCCTCCGAATGTCGAACCCCAGTTGTTGGGAGGTTTGCCACCCACTCCGTCGCTCCAGAGGTAGTAGTCGTGGAACGGGTTCTCGCGGGAGGTACGGGCCTGCCTGAACCAGCCGTGCTCGGTCGAGCTGTGATTGACGACAAGGTCCATGATGAGGTGGATGCCCCGTGCGAGGGCACTGGCCACGAGGCGGTCGAAGTCGTCCATCGTGCCATACGCGGGATCGATCGAGCGGTAGTCGCTGATGTCGTATCCGAAATCGCGGTTGGGCGACGGATAGACAGGAGACAGCCACAGCCCCTCGATGCCGAGGGAAGAGGGCGTACCGTTACGCAGAACGTCAAGCTTGCTGGTCAGCCCGGGAAGGTCTCCCACACCATCGCCATTGCTGTCCATGAAACTGCGGACGTAGCAGTGGTAGATGACGGCCCGTTTCCACCAGGGTTGGCTTTGAGTATCGGTCGCGGTCATGTCGATTTCTTTATCTCATACCGCTGGTGTGGTTGACGTGGGAGGATCGAGAGGCGGCACTGAGGACATCGGAGGCCGCATCTCCTGCCCGAGGCACGCTTGGTAAAGTGTGAAACCCTTTTCCGAGAGGAAGGGCTGTCGCAGGACTCCGTTCATGCGGTCAACCATGCCGGGGGCCATCAGGCCGTGCGACAACTGGAAGAAGGCTTCCAAGACCTGGAACGACATTTTGGACAGTGCGTCCAGGGGTTGATTCCGGTGAATGACCTCGCCCAGCTCCGATTGGGCCAGACCCTCGATGCCGTACTTGCGGACGTATTCGATGACATGCGCGATCTCGACGCCATAGCCGGTCATGAAATGCAGCTCGCGCAGGATACCAGCGCGTGCCGCGATGGTCCCCGCAAGTGGCTGGAACAGCCCTCCGAGTTCCGGATACCAGAGGTTCAGCAGGGGGCGCGCCGTGAGCTCCGTGACACGGCCGCCGCCAACTTCCACGAACTCGTTGACGACGCGCACCGGTCTGCGGTAGAACCCCTTGATGAAACTCAGGCGCTCCTCCAGGAGAAGAGGGCCGACCAGTCCAGTGACAAATGACGGACGGGGATTGGACAGGTCGGTGTCGACGAAGACGAGAATATCTCCTTTTGCGACAAACAAAGCTTTCCACATCGCTTCGCCCTTACCGGCATAGGCTCCGAGGTCCGGGCGTACGTGCTGATGGACGTAGACGGGGATACCGTGTGAGGTCGCGATTGCGCGTGTGTTGTCACCACTGTCGCTGTCCATGAGGATGATCTCGTCGAGCAGCGGCCGTTCATCCATCAGCGGGCCCTTGAAGGCGTCGATGACCTGTCCAACCGTCTTTTCCTCATTGAGCGCCGGCAGGACGAGAGAGATCGATACATGGCGGTCACGCTTGGCTTGGAGCAGCCGGTCGATGTCTCCAAACTCGTCCTGAGAGAACGTGTTCTTGAGGATCCAGGGCTCGATGACGCTCGTCGCGGCTGACAACTGCTCAAGCTCTACACCGCGCGCGTAGACGAACACGGTGGTCGTACGGAGCAGTCCTGCCGTGACTTGCGCAAGCAGATGCTTGGTCACCGAGTGCCTTCCGGGGTGCTGTGGCAGCCCAAGGACGAGCAGGCCGTACTGAAGCGAGCAGTGTTCGATGGCGGATCCCACGCTGTCCTCGGCCTGTTCGATGGCGAGACGGGCCTGTGGCAGTTCAGCCTTCACCTTACCATACGCCTCAAGGACGCTGTCGTCGACGGTCGCGGACTCGCCTGCATGGGTAACGTAGACAAAACTCGTCCTGTCCGCTATTCCGGCCTCGGTAAGCCGACGGACCACCGTCCCAGCAAGGGCGGCATTCGAATCGCCGCGGGCGAAGATGGCCGCAGTCGTCCTGGAAGGGTTCTGACGGAGTTTGTAGCCGATCACCTGTGAGCTCGAACCACACGCGGACTCGAGCAGACCAATGTCTTCGTGACGCAGCAGGTCGAGGTCGATCACGAGTGTCCGGGAAGGATCCCCCGACGTTGCCAGGCGAATTGCTTCGCCCTCCTCGACGATCTGGAAGGGTATCGATGCTGCTCCAAGAGCCTTGCGCGCTGCCGTCACCAGACGGTGGATACGGCCGATTTCTTCGTCCGGCGTTCTGGGAAGGATAAGGACAACGTCTCCGGCGACGCCAGCCGAGCGAGCAAATGCAACCTTGGCCATGAGCCGCGCCGGTGCTGTGAGCTCAACAAGGTGCTGTGTCAATTTCCCACTCCCTCTCTGCAGGATGAATCCTGCTTGGGCAAGTATAACAGAAGCGCAGTTTCTGTCACTGCAAGACTGTATCGGGAAGACCGCCGTCATTCCCGCTGCTCCTTTCTCATTCCAAGGACCAGCACCCTTCTGTCATCCTTCATCCTTTTTCTTATGAGTCGACGAAGCCAGTTTACGTACACATTATTGAGTCGATGCGGGGTCGATGTCATTGGCGAGAACTGATGTATAATTCACTTACAGTAAACGTTTTATGCAGCAGGCTGGCAGGAACTTGTCCTGATGAATAGTGGATTGCCACTTAAGGTCGGGCAGGCAGGGCAAGGTTAGCCAAGGAGATTAGATGGTAGTGAGCCACAGAAGATATGAAGCTAAGTAATTCAGGCAAAATCATTCATTTCTACTTTGTGTCTGGAAGATGGCTTGGAATGGCCAGCATTGTCTTGATCGTGATTATGTTACTCTCTTTGGCACTGATTCTTAGTGTGCCGGAATTTGCCATAAATCAACCGAATTCAAAGATATCTTCCAATCCCATTTTGGCAATTGGCCAAGCGGTGGTTGGTATTGCTTTTCTTGGTTCGTTTTTTGGCATGATTGTGTTGGGAATTGCAGTTTCATTTTGGTTTTGGCCGGAAATCATTTGCGAAGTAGCTTTAAGGAAGAGGGCACTGAGAATTGTCCAAACCCGAGGAAGAATTGGTATGTCTGATTTGGCCGGAGAAATCGGGGTTTATGAAAGCGAACTGGGCAATTTATTAAAACACTGGGTTGCGGCGCGAAAGAAGTTTCATGCTGATCCGGCCAAAAGAACTCTTACAGGAAATCATCTAAAGATGGATCTAGCAAATAGAGAAATATCTTGGGAAGAATAGGGTCTTCTTGCTTAGTGCGAGGATGAACTTACTCCTTTCTCGTCCAAAGGACTAGCACTCTTCTGTTATCCTGCATGTACTTTCTCATGAGTGTATGGAGCCATTTCGCCTCCATCTTGGATGAGTCAATGTGCTTTTTTGACTTGCATGTTGCGAATGGTATACTGAACAGCTAAGTTCACTTGGCCAAGTCGTTAATGGACTTGAAACTGCGGTTTCGAGGTGTTTGCGGTATGGATAGCAAGCTCACGCCGGCACAACGAAAGAAGGTCATCCGCGACAACGTCGCCGGCTGGCTCTTTACGTTCCCTTCGACACTGGTGCTCTTCGTTTTCACCTTCCTTCCAGCATTCGTGGTCATCTTTCTCAGCCTGTTCGACACCAACCTGGTTGGGAAAATGGACTTCGTGGGCCTCGGCAATTTCAGGGAGCTGCTTGGCTCAGGTGATTTCTGGGGTTCGGTCCTGCGAACACTCTACTTTGCGGCAGGCAGCGTCCCAGTTGCGGTCGCTGTCTCGCTGCTGATCGCCGTGCTCCTCAATGCGAAAGTCCGGGGGCGGACGTTCTGGCGCATGGGGTTCTTTATCCCCTATATCACGCCGCTGGTTGCTACGTCCATCATCTGGCTCTATATCTTCAACCCCGGCTTCGGCATGCTCAACGCGGCGCTGCATTTTGTGGGTCTGCCACCCAGCAGATGGCTGAGCGACACAGTGTCGGCGATGCCCGCAATGATCCTCTATTCGACGTGGCATGACATCGGGTTCGCCGTCATCATCTTCATGGCCGCGCTGTCCAAGGTACCGACCGAACTCCTCGAGGCTGCACAGATCGATGGAGCCAGCGGATGGAGGACCTTCTGGCATGTCACGTGGCCCATGATCTCTCCCTCCACCTACTTCGTCGTGATCATCTACACGATCAGTGCGTTCAAGATGTACACCCAGGTAGCTGTCCTGACGCAGGGGGGGCCGGTGGACTCGACGACGACGACGGGTTACTACCTTTATCAGCAAGCCTTCGGGCAGATGCGTTTCGGCTATGCCAGCGCAGTTTCCATAGGGCTGTTTGTCATCATCTTCCTCCTGACGATGCTCCAACGCAAGGTGACCGGACGCAAGGTCTTCTACGGGTGACGGTGTGACATGACGACGATGCGACAGTCTGTCTTCTGGAACAAGGTCAACAGGGTCCTTCTCTATCTCGTCATAGCGATCCTCTTCATCGTGGTCGTATTCCCGTTCTACTGGATGATCGTCACGTCACTGCAGCCTCAGGACGTCGTCATGAACGTTCCGCCTGAGTTGTGGCCCAGGCACGCGACGTTCCAAAACTACATCGACGCTTGGAAGTTCGCGCCATGGCTGCGCTACTTCGGTAATACGCTGTTTGTGGCAGTTGCCTCGACTTTGATCTCCTTGGCGACATCGTCTCTCGCTGCGTTTGCCTTTGCCTGCATCGACTTCAAAGGGAAAGAGGCACTGTTCAACCTGGTCCTCAGCGTCATGATGATCCCGGCGGCAACGACGCTGATCCCAAACTTCCTCATCATCCGGACGCTCGGATGGTATGACACGTTTTACGCACTCATCATCCCCTTCGCGGCAAGCGTGTTCGGTATCTTCCTGTTGCGACAGTATTTCATGTCGATGCCCAAGGAATTGTGGGAGGCAGCCCAGATCGACGGCGCATCGCGCCTGCGCTATTTCCGGAGCATTGCCTTGCCGCTCGCGAAGCCCGCGATCGTGACCATCGCCATCAACTCGTTCCTGGGTTCGTGGACGTCATTCCTGTGGCCCACGGTCGTGACCCAGTCGCAGAACAAGCAGCTGATCGAAGTTGCCCTGAACACCTTTCTGGGTGATAATAGTCAACAGTGGGCCCAGCTGGCTGCAGCATCGGTTTTCACGACGATCCCCATCGTCATTCTGTTCTTCTTTGTGCAGAGGCAGTTTATTGAAGGTATTGGCGGAGGCGGTATCAAGGGGTAGCCGCCCTGATAGAGTTGCACGTTACCATCCAATTTTCCAGGGGAGGAAGTATGCTCAACGCGCGTAGGTTAGTGGCTGTTGTACTGGCGTTGCTCGTTGCATTCACCTCGGTGCTCGCTGTTGTTCCGGGTGCCAAGGCTGAGTCAATAACAACGATCGAGGTCTATATCGGCAAGAACACGGGGACTGTCAACGGAAAGACCACAACGCTCGAACAGGGAGCAGTGATCAAGAACGGCCGCACGCTGGTTCCACTGCGTTTCATCACTGACGCTATGGGGGCTACGCTGGCGTGGGACGCCGCAACCAAGACTGCCAACATCACGCTGGCGGACAACAAGATCGCCCTGACGATTGACAATGCCGTCGCCAAGGTCAATGACTACGATGTCGCGCTGGATGCTCCTGCCACGATCATCAATGGCAAGACCGTCGTCCCTGTGCGCTTCGTTGCCGAGTCCATGGGTGCAACGACCGCATGGGACGCTGCACTCAAGAAGGTCACCGTTCAGTTCTCCATGGACTGGCTGACGAACAAGGCCGTTGTCCCGTTCTGGGAAGCAATGAACTCTGCGCTTGGGAAGTCCATGGCCGATCTGACCAAGGAGTTTAACGCTACGCATCCCAGCATGGAGGTCCAACTGCTTCCTGTAGCCAGCTATGGCGCCTTGTCGACGAAGATCATCGGTGCGCTCGCGGCCAAGGATCCGCCTCTCCTCGCACAGGCGTATGAAAATGATGCTGCTCAGTATGGAACGGGATTTCAGCTCAGTACGTTGGACAGCTACATCAATGGGCCCAATGGACTGTCGAAAGCTGAGATAGCAGATTTCTTCCCAGTGTTGTGGGATGATGGCAAGCTGGCCGACGGCAAGCGTTATATGATGCCGGCTGTTAAGTCCGACATCGTTTTGTGGTACAACAAGGACATGTTTACGGCCGCTGGTATCACGCATCCACCAGCCACGTGGCAGGAATTTGCAGACGATTGTGCCAAACTGACCAAGACCGACGACAAAGGCAACCAGATCCAGTGGGGGGCCTCGTTTGGCTCCTCAGGCCCTCAGGATCTCTGGGTATCGATGGTCTCTGCTTATGGCGGCCGCATCCTGAACGACACGTACGACGATGTGCTGTTCGGCAGCAGCAACGCCGCCAAGGCTGCTACTCAACTGTTTTTTGATCTGGATACCAAGAAATACATGCACTATGCCCCAGGATCGTATGCTGACGAGGCGGACTTTAATGCTGGCAAAGCTGCCATGTATCTGGCCACGGTAGTCAGTCGTACCTATGTGGATCTGGGCAAGTTTACCTTAGGGGAAGCGCCCCTGCCAGCAGGACCTGCCGGCAAAGCCACAGCACTCATGGGTGGAAATGTCGTCATGTTCGGCAACGCCCCCAAGTACACACAGCGCCAGAAGGATGCCGGCTGGGCGTTCCTCAAGTGGTTCACGTCGCCTCATCCGCAGGCTGTCTGGGCAGCGCAGACCGGATATCTGCCAGCTCGCCAGAGTTCCCTCAAGGATCCTGTTCTGGTTGCAGCGTACGCAGATAATCCAGAGAAGAGGGCTGGTCTTGATCAGCTCAACGACTTAGTTATTGAGCCTCCGGTTGCCGGCTGGAGTGCTTCTCGCTCCAAGATTGCTTCCGGCTTGCAGGCTATCTACCTTGGCAAAGTGACTGTCGCCGCCGGTCTCTTGAAGATGGCCCAGGACGTTCAGGCGATCATCCACAAGTAGTTCCAGAAGGTTCGTTCTATTGAGGCAAGCGTGATGGGGCACGGCGTGCTGTGTCCCATCACGCTCGTGATGACACCATAACGAAGGGGGTCGACGTGATCCGAAGAAATCAGGTGTGTGCGGCGCTTTTGGTCTTGCTTTTGCTGGCAGGTGTCGTGTTTGTTGTTGTGCCGCCCGCAGGCGGAGCACGCGCGGCGTCCTATGAGTTCACTCTCGTGGGTGGACCCTATGGGGGTTCCATTCGGGCCATTGCGGTTTCACCGGCATTCGCCGACGACGGACGGATCGCGGTTGGTACAGGCAACGGGCTGTTTGTTTCGCTTGACCGGGGAGCCACATTCAGCGTCGTGCGCAGCGGTCTGCAAGCTCACAGCCAGAGCATTACCGGAGCAGCGTATTCGCCCAACTTCGCAGGTGACCACCTGTTGCTGGCTTGCACGGAAGACGGCTTGTACCGGTCTGACGACGGCGGGTCCAAGTTCAATTACTCCGACAAGAGCCTGGGAGGGGATGGCTATGTCAACGCTGTCGTTCCTTCGCCGGCCCTGAGGGATGACAAGACGGTCTTCGCGTCGACCTACCTGGGCGGCGTCTGGGTGAGCACGGACATCGGTCATTCATGGTCAGCGTGCGCCCCGGAGCTGGCCAACCAGAATGTCGCAAGGATTGCGGTGTCACCTTCATTCAATACCGACCACACGATGCTGTTCGGCGTGGAAACGGCGGCCGACATCGGCGGGGCATGGATCTCGACCAACGGTGGCGTTTCGGCACGGGCTCTCAGCATTCCCAGCGAGAACACGGGAGACGCTCTGTCGTTCTCGCCAGTATTTGCGATTGACCACACGTTTGCGGTTGGGCTCGGGGCCGATGGAGTGTTTGTCACGGCGGATGCCGGTGCCACGTTCAGGAAAATCTACAGCGGCACAGTCACCTCTCTGTTGTTTTCACCTCTGTATGCCACAACACACGAGTTATTTATCGGGACGTCTGGCAAGGGACTCTACGCAATGAATACCACTACGGGTGCCCTATCGGCAGCGGCGATGGTTTTTCCGTCCGCGCAATCTTTTGCCATCACGGCTCTTGCGGCGAGTCCGGCATTCGCAACAGACAGCACGTTGTTTGTCGGCACCAGCCGCATCGGGCTGCTCGTGTCTAAGGATGGTGGAAAGACCCTTGCCGACAGCAGCACCGGCATCACCAACTCGCGCGTGAACGCTGTGGCAGTGTCGCCGGCGTTCGCCACGGACAAGACGGTGTTCTTCGGCACTGCGTATCAGGGCGTTGCGCGCACGTTTGATGCAGGGCAGACCGTGTCATATTGCAACGATGGTCTGACCGATCTGAGCATCCTTCAGGTGGCGATCTCTCCTGCATTTGGAACCGACGGGACCGTTGCCGCAGGCAGCGATGGCGGTGGCCTGTTCGTCACACGGGACAAGGGGACAACGTGGAAGGCAGCTGGGGGGTTCACGGGTTATGCTGTTCCATGGGTCGCCTTTGCGCCCGACTACCGCACGTCTGGTGTGGCATTTATCTCGGTCGAGGGTAGGGGACTCTGGCGCACGTCCGATGCTTTTGCGACCGCGACGCAGTGTGTACCGCTCATCGCCGGCCCGGATCTTGTGGACACGGTCGTCGATTGTGTCGCGGTGTCCCCCGCCTTTGCTACTGATCACACCCTCTATGTTGGAACACACTCGGGACGCATGTACCAGAGCACAGATGGAGGAGGATCATTCACGTATCTCGCCGCGAACGGGCTTGCAGCGTATGCCATGAGAGATTTGCGCATGTCGCCCAACTTCGCTAAGGATGGCACGATCTACTTGTGCACGGACTACGGGACCGGGAGCACCAAGGAGGGCGGGGTCTACAGGTCGTCGAACAGGGGTGCCAGCTGGACGCAGGTCGCCAATTATGTCTGGTATGATGCCATCCGCATCAGCGACGCGTACGAAGCTGACGGTACCCTGCTCGCCGTCTCGTGGGGCGGCGGTTTGGACGTGACGACAAACCGAGGCCTGACTTTCGGGAGCATGGGTACGGGAATTCCGCTCGTGAGTGGCAAGTACTGGGGCAACGCCCTGGACATATCACCCTCCTTCAGCACCGACGGTGTCGTCTATGTCGGCCTGACCAACGGTGGAGTATTCACGACCTATCGGTTCGCGAAAGCTGCGGCGACAACGGTCAGTCTGGTCATTGGCAGCACGACAATGAGAGTTAACGGTGCAGCGCGCGAGCTGGACGCCGCTCCGATGATCACGGGCGGCAGGACGCTGGTCCCCATCCGCGCCATTGTCGAGGCCATCGGCGGCACAATTCTGTTTGATGCCAAGGATGGCAAGGGTAGAGTCGACATTGCACTGGGAACGCACACTCTCTCGCTGTGGATAGGGAAGCCGGGTGCTCGTCTGGATGGAACGACCGTCCAGATCGACACTGCAAATGCGAGCGTCACACCCATCATCCAGGTCGGTCGCACTTATCTGCCGTTCCGCTTCGTTGGTGAGAGCCTGGGTTGCGAAGTGGGCTGGGACCCGGCGACGCGAACCGTGACCCTGACGTATCGGCCATAGGAGGACTCGGAATGAAGAAGATCGTTTCCATTAGTTTGCTGCTCATGCTCCTTGCCGTGCTCGTCGGAGCACCTGATGGTTTTTCCGCCCGCGCCGACGCGGTGGATCGCATTGTGACATTCCCCGACGAGGCACACATGGATGCCTGTCGGCTCATAGAATCAGCTACGGCGTCTATCCTGTTCACCATCTACGATTTTAGCGATCCCCGCATCGAAGACTACCTTGCAGACGCTGCTGCCAGAGGCGTGGCTGTTAAGGTCATGGTCGATCCAGGCGAGCGCCTCGCTCTCACGGACTCGAAGGGGATCATCGCCGACCTGGTACGGGCGGGGATTACGGTGCGGAGTACCAACCCCGTCTTCCGCATCACGCATGCCAAGTATTTCATCGTGGATGGCAGCCAGGCCTACATCTCCGGCAACAACTTCACGTATGCCGACGGCAAGAAGAACCGTGCATTTGCGATCATCACGACCGATCCAAAGGTCGTGGCAGACCTCACAACAATCTTCTGGGCTGACTGGCAGAGGAAACCGTTCACGCTTCAGCAGCTGACCAGCGATCGACTCATCGTGTCTCCGCTCAACGCGGGTGCTCGCATTAAGGCGATGATCGACGGAGCGAAGACCAGTATCATCGTTGCAACGCAGTACCTCGAGAATAACATGGTAAATCAGGCGCTGGCCGCGGCCGCCACACGTGGTGTCAGTGTGCAGGCCATCACCGATGGCACCTATGCCGATTCCCGAACGGCCGCTGCTGATGCAAAGACACTCATCGGGGGCGATACCGTTCGCGTTTCGATGACGCCGTACTACCACGTCAAGATGATGATTGTCGATGGAACACAGATGTTCGTGGGTTCGCAGAATTACTCGGACCCACCGCTCACGGACGGCAACCCTATGCAACAGCAGCGAGAGGTCGGCATCATTGTCACCGACCCCGCTCTTATCGCCAAGGCACAGGCAGTCTTCGCATTCGACTGGGAACGGTCTCTTCTGCCATAGCTCTGCGCGACGCGTTGCTGGATACTAGCCCCCGGCTATATGGTCGGGGGCTAGCCGTGAGACAGGATGGGCACGAAGTCCTACCGGGCAAGTGCTGGTCCTGCCACCCGATGATCGGTGGAGGCTCCGGCTACTTACCGATGCAGAAGGTGTTGAAGACGGTCGCGAGGATCTCGTCGGGGGCAATGTGCTCGCCCAGGAGCCGCTGCATCGCTTCGCGGGCTTCGCCGAGATGATACGCGAGAACGTCTGCCGGCGCTGTCCCCGCTGAGTTCATGAAATCGCCCAGAGCGCGGTCGGAGGTCACGAGCTCTGCTGCTTGCCGGTGTGTCACCATCTGCTTTGCTGCGACTGTCCCGGCAACTGTCTCGACCAGCTTCGTCAGGCGGTCGGTAAGCGCGTCAAGATCGGTCCCTTCAGTAGTGGAGATGCCCAGTACTGGCTCCCCGGCCTCTGCTTCGAGACCCGGGGGGACGGGTCCGGCGTCGATCTTGTTAACAGCCACGAGATGGGGAAGCCTGCGGGTGCGGTCGAGGAGGTCACGTTCATGTGGCTGGAGTCCCGTTTCAGCATCGAGAACGACTAGGACGATATCTGCACGTTCGAGGGACTGACACGCCCGTTCACTCGCCAGATGATCGAGGGCGTCAGCTGGCGTCGCGCCTATGCCGGCCGTGTCGACGAGGGTCACCCGGTGTCTCCCCAGGAGAATGTCCTCCGCTACCGAGTCACGAGTGGTTCCGGGGATGTCTGACACGATGACCCTCGGATACTTCAGCAGGGCGTTCATCAGAGAGGACTTGCCGACATTGGGTGCACCGGCGATCACGACAGTAACGCCATGCCGCAGCCGCACAGTTGCCTGTGCGTCCGCGAGCAGCGTCTGGATCTCTGCGCGCGCCTCCGCTGCAAGGTTAATGGCTCCACGCAGGGCGCCAGCCTCGTCCTCTTCCGTGAACTGGTCGGGAAAGTCGACAGGCCCCTCCACGGATGCAAGGGATTTCGTGATCAGGTTCAGGACCCCGCGAAAGGGCTGAGACGCATCCGTGAACAATGACTTCCTGGCCAGAGTAAGCTCTTCGTCGGACCCTGCGTCCACAAGGTCACGCACCGCTTCAGCCTGCAGGAGGGACAGCTTGCCTGCCAGCAGTGCCCGGAACGTGAATTCCCCCGGACGAGCAGGCTGTGCTCCAAGTTCCAGGCAGGCCCCCAGAACACCGTCCAGCAAAAGAGGACTTCCGTGCAGTTGCAGTTCGACGGTATCCTCACCGGTATACGAGCGAGGGCCGCGCATCGGGAGGACGATTCCCTGGTCCAGAACTTCCCCGGTAGCGGGGTGACAGATGCGTCGCAGATTGGCCATGTGGTCCACAAGTGTAGGTTGTCCTGCGGTCAACTGTTCGGCGATTACCCAGGAATCCGGGCCGCTGAGTCGTATAATGCCAATGCCGCCATTGCCACGGGCGGTGGCAAAAGCGGCAATGGTGGAAACGTGCGGCATGTGCCGCCCCGTTACCTCGTGAGCTCGACGATGACCCTGCGCTGTGGGTCTCTACCTTCGCTGTGCGTCATGATACCCGGGTAGTCCTTGAGGGTCATATGGATGATGCGTCGCGCCTTGGCACTCATGGGTTGGAGGATGACCGCCTGTTTCTCACGCTTGACGCGCAGAGCGGCGTCGATGGCCAAGCGCTTCAGCATCTCGCGCTGGCGCATGACGTACCCATCAACGTCGACGGTAACGATGCCGGGGGCACCCTCGCGGTCCCTGTGAACGACGACGTTGATGATGTGCTGCAGGGCGGACAAGCACGTCTGGTCTCTGATGAGGAACGTGCCGTTTCCCGTGAGCCCGGTGATGTTGATGTACGGGTCGCCGTCCGTATATGCTACCTGAATCTCAGGATTCTCGTCGAGCGCCCTGAAGAAGTCGACAAGGAACTCTGTGATCAGTTGCTCAGCATGTTTGGAAAGCCTCATGATCGCGTCTCCTACTTCTTCGCCGACTTCTTGACAACTGGTTCAGGGAGGGCCATGCCCTTGGTGAGGCGCCTGATGACCAAGTACTGCTGGCCCGCGGAGAACAGGGAGAAGAGCGACCAGTACAGCGCGAGGGCGATACTGAAACCATATGCCCAGTATCCAAGGAGGATCGGCATGAAGTACGTCAGCATTGCTGTCTGAGACCGATCCTGTCCCGGTATGAAGGACGTGATGGATTGCACATAGGTCGAAGCCGCAACGATGATGGGCATAATGAACCTGGTAGCCAGTGGAAGCCCGCTCGATGCCATGGAAAGGGCGGGTGCCCAAAGGAACGGCGCACTGTTGAACGGCGAGTAGTTGTTAATGGCCGTAAAGAGAGCAAGGAAAACCGGCCACTGCACGAGCAGAGGCAGGCACCCGCTGAACAGGTTGACGTTGTTGTCCTTGTACAGCTTCATCGTCTCCTGGTTGAGTTTTGTGGCATCATCCTTGCTCGGATACTTCGCCTTGAGCTTGGCGAGCTGCGGCTGCAGCTTCTGCATGTCGACGGTCGATTTGAACTGCATGCGCGTGAGCGGCTCAGTGATGAGCTTCAGCCCGAGAGTCAGCAGAATGATGGCAAGGGCGTAGTTGTGGACCAGCGTGTACAGCAGCTCGATGATCCAGCGGATGCCGTTGGAGAGGAAGTTGATGTTGCCGACCCTGATGATGCCGGCATTCGTGATGGTCTTGGTGACCGCAACACCGTCACCATCCCTGTAGGAAACGCTGACGTCGACGGCGTAGGATTTGATGGCTGCTGCAGTCTTCTGCTGCAGGAGCAGCTTTACCTGCGCGGTCTTGCCGGGCAGGAGGGGAGCACTCAGCGACACCGAAGCGTCGGGAGTCTGCCAGAGAGCGAATGGAGCAATGCCTGCATTGCCGTCGATGGCAACAATTTGGACCTTTACGTCGCTCACGAACTTCGTCATGTTGTTTTTGATGGTGATGACGATCGGGACGTTCTCGAGAGGGCGTGCCACGGCCGAGAGGCCGATACCAACGGGGTCGGACGTCGTGGCGGGGGCGGCGGCGATACAACCGGAAAGCGTCAGGATGCCAAGAAGCAGGGTAACAACGAGCAGCAGTCTGTACGTGCTCTTACGCAAGCTTTTCTGAATCAATGGAAACCTCCAGTGTGTGAGTTGAATGCGCGCAGTCACGGTGCAGATCGGGCACAGGGTCGAATCCCCCCCGATGATATGGATGACACCGAAGAATACGCTTGAGGCCGAGCCACAGCCCGGTCAGGACACCGTACCGCTCGACAGCCTCGAGCGTGTATTCCGAACACGTTGGGTAGTAGATGCACGTCGGGCCCTTGAAGGGGCTGACGAATCGACGATAAAAGCGCAGCAGGAACGTAACGACCTTCTTCATCGCTGGTGGTACTGGGCCGTAAGTCGTGCCAGCTCACGCTGGACTTCACCCACAGAAGAGGCAACGATAGGCTTGCGAGCCACCAGGACATAGGCAAAATCAGGCATGAGATCGGGCGAAATCGAGCGAAAAGCTTCCTTCATGAGACGTCTGGCGTGATTGCGCTCAACGGATTCTCCTACCTTGCGGGAAGCCGTAAATCCCACCATATGAGTAAGGGCGGGAGACACAAAAACCACCATCAACGTACCATGATAGGCCTTCGAGTTCTCGAAGGCCTTCTTGTATACGCTGCCTGGGATTCGTTTCCACAGTCTTGCCAACTACTACTGCACCAACAGGTCAACCATCCGCGGAGCGGACGGACGCCTATGCGACGATGAGCTTCTTGCGCCCCTTAAGTCTCCTGCGGGCGAGAACGTTGCGTCCACCATGGCTCCTCATGCGGCTTAGGAAACCAAGGGTACGGTTGCGCTTGCGATTCTTGGGTGAATAGGTAGTCCTCATATGTCGATACCTCCACTGATGAAACTCCTCTATATCATACCGGAAAGACCTCGGTTGTCAAAGCGACCGCGCATCGCAAGTGACACAGAGCTTCACCTGTCTGAGAGCGGGTTCGCGATGACAAGTCCGGCAAGAATCCCGGCTGCTCCGAGCATCATCAGCGGCGTGAGTGATTCATGAAGAATCAAGATGCCCGACGCGGTTCCGATAAGCGGGTTGAGATAGACAAACATGCCAGTCTCGGAGGCCCCCTTCGTCTCCAGCGCCTTGAACCACACGGGATACCCCAGCAAGATCGACAGGTACGCGAGATAGGCAACGCTCGCCCAAGCTATCAACGGCATGGTCACGACTTGTGACACCAGCGAGGTGGGGCGAAGCCATGGCAGCAGGAACAGTGTCCCGAGGAAGAGGCCCCAGACAGTGACATCAAGACCACGATATTTGGTAACAAGTGGTTTGCCGAGCACCGTAGAGAGGGACCAGCAAAGGGGGGCGAGAAAGGCGAGACAAGCCCCAAGCAGGCTTGTCAGCTCGATGTGCCCATGGATTCCCAGGACCAGCACAACGAGGCCGGCAAGAGAGACGATAAGTCCGCCGACCCGTCGGCGTGGCAATCGTTCACGAAGGATGAGAGCCGACAGGACACCGGTGAGAATGGGCGTGAAGCCGGCCGTAAGCGCTGCCACGCTGGCTGCCACGCGTGTTTCGGCGGCATTGAGGGCAAGATGGTAGCCTGCCACCATGAGGAAGCTGACAAGAAGCAAGCGTGGCCAGTCGCGTGGTTCAAGCTTGCGCAGCCGGTACAGGCCTGGAAAGAGAAACAGGAAGGGCCACACCAGGGCAAACCGGAGGATCGCCAGGTTGGCCGGCGTCAGCGAGCGTGTCGCGATGCGTATGAATGTGAAGGCATTCGCCCAGACGACGAACAGTCCAACCAGGCTGAGATTGACCAGTGCTGCTTGTCGGTTGCGCATCAATTTGTCTGCGAACCCCAGAGTGCCTTCACTCTCCGGAGCGGAACAAGCACAAGAATCCCGATAGCAATACTCGGAGCGACGTATGCTGCATTATAAGCAAGAGAGTAAATGAGCGGTGTCATATGCCAGTCTTTTGCATAAGAAGCGAAGAATATGACGCCTGATACGACGTGGCATGCATATCGCAAAACCCCTCCCGTGAGGACGCCGATCCACCAGTTGTGCCCACGGCGAAAGACAGGAAGACCTGCCACCCCGACGACAAGTCCCGGAAGTGGATAGTCCAGGACAATTTGCATGGGATGAACAAAATACCAGTCGGTGGCCATGGTTACGAAACCAAGAGCAAGACCGGCGATAATCCCATCACGCCATCCCCACTTGAGTGCGATGTAGAGAACTGGAATAATACCTAGTTCAAGCGTTCCTCCCATTGGCATGGACCAGATTGCTTTTGATAGGTAGTTGAGCGCAACACCGAGTGCTACGGCGAGTCCCATCTCGGCCATTTCTTGCGTTGTCGTACTCCTTCGTGCTGCTGAATGTTCCACAGATACCTCCCGAATCTACAGATAGATTGCGGGGCGTCGTGATACTGCTCTGTCTCCCTACGCTGGCATTATCCAGGTCAGGTTCAACGAGTTGAGCCGCATGACTCTCTCAGCCCTTGTGGGCACCCCACAGAAGCATAATGCCTGATCATCTGGAGTCAACGGTTCGTGCCGTACATGGGTTTTCGCGGCTGATAGAGCGGCGGATGGCAGGTCGGGGATCCGGCTTTACTTGCAGAGTGATATTGATACAATGGCGTGTAGACCAAGGAATGAGACAATGCCGGGCATGTTGGTCTGTCGTAGAAACGTGGAGATGCCTGGACGAAGGAAACATGTGGAAGACCGCGATTCAGAACGTCAGTCTTGTCATGGGAGGCTAGAGAGTATGAAGTTCCTGAAAGTCTCACTGATTGCACTGCTTGCCATCGCGTTCGTCGTAGGTTCGACCGGCTGCAAGAAGGCGGCAGCGCCGACCCCTGTTGCCGAAAAGCTGAAAGTTGCCTTTGTCTACGTTGGACCGCACAACGACGGTGGATACTCACAGGCGCATGAAGACGGCCGCTTATACCTGCAGCAAAATGACCCGAACGTTGAGACCACCTATTCGGAAAGCATACCCGAAGGTGCTCAGTCCGAGAAGACCTTCCGTGACTATGCAGCCGCGGGCTACAAGCTCATCTTCGGCACCAGCTTCGGCTTCATGGATGCCATGGTGAACGCTGCCAAGGACAATCCCACCGTCAAGTTCATGCACGCGTCCGGATACAAGCGCTCCGACAACCTTGGAACGTATTTTGGCCGCATGGAGCAGCCCGACTACCTTGCTGGCCTTGTCGCGGGCAAGATGACCAAGACCAACAAGATCGGGTTTGTCCTGCCATTCTCTATCCCAGAGTGCATCCGTGAGGTTGACTCGTTCACGGTCGGTCTGCGCGAAGTCAACCCTACGGCTACTGTCACCGTCGTCTACACCAACTCATGGTATGACCCGGCCAAGGAAGGCGATGCAGCCAAGTCGCTGCTGAACAAGGGCTGCGATGTTATTGCGTCCGGCGTCGATTCCCCTGCGCCTCTCGATGAGGCATTCAAAGCCGGCAAGTATGGCATCGGCTACGATATGGACATGGCTGCTGGTATGAAGACGGCAGACGAAGCCAAGTCCGTGCTCACGTCCCGCATTTGGCACTGGGGCCCCTACTATCTCAAGGTCGCCAAGGCCGTCGAAGACGGAACGTGGACCAGCGGTGACTACTGGGGAGGCATGGCCGACGGCATCGTCGACATCGCTCCCATCAGCTCGGCTGTTCCGCAGAGCGTTATTGACTATGTGAACACCCGTAAGCAGCTTATCCTTGACGGCAAGTACACGCCGTTCGACGGACCCATGATCAACCAGAAGGGTGAGACCGTGGTTCCCGCCGGCACGACTATGTCCGACGCTGACCAGCTGAACCTGCAGTGGTTCGTGCAGGGCGTCATCGGCGAGATTCCAAAAAGCGGTTCATAGGCAACAGCCAAGGCTCCCCGGCATTATGCCGGGGAGCCTTTCTTCTTCTGTGGAGGAAAAGATGGAAGGCCAGGAACAGCTGATGCTCGTCATGAACAATATCACCAAACGCTTCCCGGGCATCGTGGCCAATAATCACGTGAACTTCGCATTGCGGAAGGGCGAGATCCACGCGCTGCTGGGCGAGAATGGAGCTGGCAAATCGACGCTCATGAATGTTCTCGACGGTATCTACTATCCCGACGAGGGCGAGATCGTCATTGAGGGGAACCGCGTCGACCTGCGCTCGCCGCTCGATTCCATGAAACACGGTATCGGGATGATCCACCAGCATTTCATGCTGGTCGATTCTCTCTCTGTCATCGAGAATGTCATTCTGGGACTGGAGTCTCAGGGTTTCTACATAGACAAGAAGTCCGTGGCTGGTCGAATCAAGGCCATAGCAACAAAGTATAATTTTCGCGTCGACCCTTATGCCAAGATTTGGCAGCTGTCCGTAGGTGAGCAGCAGCGCGTCGAGATCATCAAGACACTGTTCAAAGGCGCTCGCATCCTGATTCTGGATGAGCCAACCTCGGTCCTGACGCCGCAGGAGTCCGAGGAGCTGTTCGGCATCCTCCGGGAGATGAAGTCGGAGGGCAAATCCATCATCTTCATCAGTCACAAGCTGGGCGAGGTCATGTCCGTTTCCGACCGCGTCACGGTACTGAGGAAGGGGCGACTCATGGGTACCGTCGATACGGCTTCTATCACGGAGCGCGAGCTCGCAAAGATGATGATCGGGCGCGACGTTCTCTTTCGCCTGGAGCGGGGGGACATCGAGCAGGGTCGGGAGATCCTCAGGGTCGAAGAGGCCCAGACTTACAATGACCGCGGCATCATGGCTCTCGACAAGCTCAGCATCGTTGTTCATGGCGGCGAGATCATGGGCGTGGCCGGCGTCGCCGGCAACGGTCAGGTCGAGCTGGCAGAATGTATCACGGGACTGCGCCACCTCGTCGGCGGACACATCACTGTCGAGGGTATCGATGTGACCAACGCGACTCCGTGTACACTGGTATCTGTGGGGGTGAACTACATACCGGCCGATCGACTTGGCGTTGGCCTCGTGCCCAATCTTTCCACAGTCGAGAACGCCATGCTGCGGAAGTACAAGCAGAAACCGATGCGCAGGGGGACATTTATCGATTACGGTGCAGCCTGCGCGTATGCTGACGGACTTATCGAGAAATTCGACATCGCCGTGCCGCTCAAAAACGCGCCGGTCAAGGTCCTTTCCGGCGGGAACATGCAAAAGTTGCTGCTTGCCCGCGAGATCGATGAGAACCCGAGGCTTCTGATTGCAGAACACCCGACGCGCGGCCTCGATGTGGGCGCCACCGAGTTCGTACGCAAGACGCTGTTGGAGCAGCGTGACCATGGAGTGGCTGTGCTGCTCATCAGCGAGGATCTGGATGAGATCCTCATGGTTGCAGACCGCATCGCCGTGATGTATGAGGGGCGTATTGTTGGTATCGTCGATGCGCACCACGCGGACATTGCACAGATCGGTTTGATGATGGCAGGCGCTGTGGGCGCAAAAACTTGACCGGAAAAGGGGTCTGAGATGCTGCGATTCGAGAAACGCGACAAGACGCCGGTACGGCTTCGCGTCCTGGTACCCATCTGTTCAGTCCTGCTTGGCCTTTTTGTCGGGTCTGTCGTCATGCTGTTCGCTCGCGTCAACCCGCTGAGAGTCTATGAGGCCGTCGTCAAAGGAGCGTTCGGGTCGGCCTACACGTTCTCGGAGACGCTGGTCATCGCGGTTCCCCTCATCCTCATCTCCGCCGGACTTTGCCTGGTATACCGCATGAAGTTCTTTAACATTGGAGCAAAGGGTCAATACATTATGGGGGCGATCTGCGGGTCCTACCTGGCACTGTTTGGCCCTGCGACAATGCCCCGGCCGCTACTGCTGACGCTGATGATGGTACTTGGTACCGTCGGAGGAGCGCTCTGGGCTATTATCCCTGCACTTCTCAAAGCGTACTGGAACGTCAACGAGGTCATTGCAACACTGCTGCTCAACTACATCGCGTCGTATATTCTATGGTACCTCATGTATGGCACATGGCGCGACCAACGCAGCCACGGGTTCCCGCTATCCAAGAGTTTCGCACTCAATGCTCAGCTCCCTCGCATCCTCCCGGCTCCGTCCCGGCTCCACATCGGGCTGTTCTTTGGGCTGGCTGCGGCGGGCATCGTCTGGATCATTATCCGGAAGACGCGCTTTGGGTATGAGGGCAGAGTCCTGGGCGAGAACGAGCGCGCAGCCAGATACGCTGGGATCAATGTGTTCAAGACGATCATCATCGCGGCGGCCATCTCAGGAGGGCTTGCCGGCTTGGCCGGCATCGCGCACACCTCAGCCGTGCTGCGCATCCTGCAACTCGAGATCAACTCAGACTACGGGTATACCGCTATCATCGCGGCGTGGCTGGCAGGGCTCGACCCGCTGGTCGCTGTCGGTGTCTCGGTGCTCCTGGCGGCTCTCGAAGCCGGCGGCTACCAGATCCAGATCGTCATGCGGGTGCCCTTTGGCATCGTCGGCGTGATCGAGAGTGCTATCCTCTTCTGCCTGCTGGCGGGAGAGATCGTCACCCACTACCGCATATCCCTGACCAGGAGGCTGACAGCATGAATCCCACCTTTGGCAGCATCCTGATCAAAGTCTTCGCAGGGGCCGTCGAGTCTGGAACGATTCTTCTGCTTCCTACGCTGGGGGAAGTCCTGACAGAGCGCAGCGGCGTGCTGAACCTCGGACTCGAGGGACTCATGCTGATTGGAGCGTTCTTTGGATTCCTTGGAGCCATGAAGACCGGCAATCCCTATGTCGGCCTGCTGCTGGGCATGGCAGCAGCAGCGGCAGCAGCAGCGATCCACGCCTTCATCTGTGTGACTCTCCGTGGCAATCAGACGGTCACAGGCCTGGCACTCTCCATCTTTGGGGCGGGCCTCACGAGCTTCTACGGTGACAGCTGGGTCTCTCAGCGTCTCACGACCGCCATCAAACCGATGGCTGTCCCTGTGCTGTCGCGAATCCCGATCCTCGGCCCGATTTTCTTCAGCCAGGACCTGATCGTTTATGCTGCCTACGTCCTGGTGGCCGTTTTCTGGTTCCTGCTGTTCAAGACGAAGATCGGCGTCAACCTGAGGGCGGTCGGCGAGAATGCCAAGGCTGCAGACGCGATGGGCGTCAACGTCGTGGGCACGCGCTACTTCTGGACCATCCTCGGGGGAGCGCTTGCCGGTGCGGGAGGCGCATACATCACGTGCTGCATCCACCCGTACTGGCTCAATGGCATCACCTCGGGCAAGGGGTGGATTGCCGTTGCTCTCGTAGTCTTCGCCATGTGGAACCCCTTCAATGCTCTCGTCGGGGGTTTTCTATTTGGAAGCATCGAGGCTCTGCAGCTTCAACTTCAGGCAGCAGGAACTTATATCAACAGTGCTCTACTGTCGATGCTGCCCTACATAACGACGTTCGTGGTCATCATCGTAGCAACGGTCATCGTCCGTGTGCGTCACGTCGGGACGCCAAAGGAACTGGGGATACCCTACGCACGCGAAGAGAAGTAGGGGCGCCTCTGAACCTGGGGGTCACAATAATACGTGCAAACCGGCAGTCGCAATAGACTGCCGGTTTGATTCATCCAGGGACAAGCGTCAGGATATTGCCAGCGTGAACAGGAAGGTCAGGGGCTTGCCCTCCACGGTCAAGGTGACGATGATTGTGGATATTCCAGAAACCGAGAACGTGACTGGAACCGTAAACCGGTCGGCGGATGTGGTCCCCTGGCCGACGACGTCGTTGTCGACAGAGACCTGGTAGGAGTAGGAGCCACGAATACTACGTGTCACGAACGTCAGCGTGAGCGGCGTCTGGGATGGCAGCGGCGCAGGGTGATCCAGCTGGAGAGAGCACTGGACGCGTGGTGCAAGTAATGCTGACAGGGAGGGGACGAGCAGGAGGGCCGCCAGAACGCCGGTGGCAATCACGAGGATTGCCGCTGCGATGACGATGGACGTTCGAGAACGTGCCACGGAGGTGCCTGGCTGCTACTTGAGAAGGACGGCGACCAGGAGTTTGATGCAGCCTTCGACATCGCCGAGGTCGACCATTTCGCTGGCGCTGTGGACATAGCGGTCAGGGATACTGATGACACCGGTAGGGACGCCGGTGGCGTTCGTTTGTATGGCAGCTGCGTCGGTCGTGCCCCCCTGAAGGACTTCAAGTTGGAAGGGGATGTCATGTTTTCTTGCCGTCTCAATGAGCAGGTCACGGACGACAGGCGTCGCGACCATCCCGGCGTCCTTGACCTTGATGGCAGGTCCCTTTCCCAGACCGATGTCCAGGACATAGCTTTCCGGGGTATCTCCCCAGGCCGTGACATCGAGGGCGATGGCGAGGTCCGGTTGAACACCCCACGCGCCGACCTTGGCGCCCTTGATGCCGATCTCTTCCTGCACGCTGAACATGGCATATGTCTCATAGTTCAGTTCCTTGCCCGAGGCGGCCTTGAGGGCCTCAATGAGGACGTAGCAGCCGATACGGTCATCGAGTGCAGCGGAGGTCACGCGGTTGCCTACCTGCACACAGTCGCCTGCGTAGACTGCGAAATCGCCGACGGCGACATGCAGAAGGGCATCATCCTTCGATGCTGCGCCGATATCAAGGAACAGCTTGTCCAATGTCAGATGCTCGAGCGTTTTGTGCTCCTTGCTTTCGACAGCAGCAACGCCGACCGTTCCGTTCGCGAAGACGAAGCGGTGCCCCAGGACCTTGTACGGGTCAAGTCCGCCGACTGCGCCGAAGCGAAGGAATCCGTCCTTGTCGATGTGAGTGACGATGATACCGATCTGGTCCATGTGGGCGGACAGCAGCAACTTCGGCTTTCCTGGAGCGGGAATGCAGTAAATCAGGTTCCCCAGTGTGTCCACCCGGGAGTCCATGTGCAGGGAATCGAGTTCGTGCGTGATGACGCCGCGAATGCCCTCTTCGTAGCTCGTGGGTCCCCAGGTCTGTGTCAGCGTGCGGAGTAGTTCGTTCATCTATGCCTCCATGGTGGCAAGTTGTGCCAGGAACTTCGAAAGAAGCGATACCGTGTTCTCGTAGTCACAGAACTTGATGAGCGACACGGGAGAGTGGATGTAGCGCGCAGGGACGGCGACTGCCAAGGCTCGCACGCCCGTCTTGGCAAGCTGGATGCTGCGAGCGTCGGTCCCGCCTGCCGGCATGCGCTTGAACTGCCAGGGAAGCCCATTCGCTTTCGCGACCTCGATCAGCTGGTTGCGAAGCCGGTGATCCGTGATCATGCCGCCGTCCTTGATGGTGAGGACGGTGCCGGCGCCCAGGTTGGTGACTTCCTGGTAGTCCTTGACCTCGCCAATGTCGGCGGCGATAGTCCCCTCAACGGTGATGCTGATGCTGGGCGTGTATCGCCACGCTCCGACTCTGGCGCCCTTTGTCCCGACTTCTTCCTGTGTCGAGAACATCCCGATGACGGGGAAGGGCCAATCCATTTTGAGCAGCTCGACCACAACAGCGCAGCCGACGCGGTCGTCAAACGCTTTGCCAACAAGATACCCCTCGCCGAATGTTCCAAACGCTGTGTCGAACGTGATCTGATCGCCGATGGCCACCTTGCCCGCCAGCTCCTTGTCCGACTTGGCGCCGACATCGACGACGATGTCATCGACCTTAACAACGGTGTTTTCGATTTCCTCGTGGGTTGACAGATGCACCGCCTTGATTGCTGTCACGCCGGGAAGGCGGTCGTTGCCGACCAACACCTTCTTGCCGAGCAGCAATCGGTCGTCAATGCCGCCGGCCTTGCCGATGCGGAGATACCCTTCCTTGGTGATATGTATCACGTACAGCCCTACTTCGTCCATGTGCGCGTTGAGCATGACGCTGGGCCCCGGCTTGTCCATGCCCTTGAGCGCAAACAGGTTCTTGATAGCGTCGCGCTCGAACCGGTCGACGTGTTCCTCAAGCTCTGTTCTCAGGATGATCGCAACCTCGTCTTCGTGCCCCGAGATACCGCGAGCTTCGGTGAGCTTTTTCAGCAGCTCAATGCGCGTCTGTTCCATACAACTCTCCTATGAATGCCGCGTCAAAGCCCTTCGCGACCTCGGTAATGAGTCTCGCTGTCCTATCGACATCAAGCTGGTCGGCGGTCTCGACAGGAGAGTGCATGTAGCGCAGCGGAATACTCAGGACGCCGGCGGCGATGCCGGAGCCGACAAGCTGCAGCTCGTCCGCATCAGTCCCCGAATATGACATGCAGGACTCTTCACTGGTGGGGATCTCGACCGCCCTGGCTCTCCTGCGAATGAGATCGAGGACGCAGTCATTGACGACAGGGCCGACAACAACGCCCGGTCCCCCGCCGAGCGGGATGGTCTTGTGATCCGGGACACCGTTGGTGTCGGCATGCGTGACATCGACGGCGATAGCGACGTCGGGGTGAGCGAAATAGCCGCTCGTCCAGGCGCCGTTTCCGGTGATTTCCTCCTGGACGGTGAAGGCCATGACGACGTCATATGGAAGTGTCATATCCTTGAGTAGTTCGAGGGCTTCCACCAGCGCAACGATGCAGAGACGGTCGTCCAGAGTTTTCCCGGCGAAACGCTCGTTCAGAAGCTTGCTGATGCCGGCTGCAAACGTGACGGTGGAACCGATGGGGACCATGGTGAGGACCTGCTCATGTGGAAGGCCGACATCGATCCAGAGTTCATCTGGACCGACCGGCTTGTCCATTTCGTCGTGCGACATGACGTGGACCGGTTTGAGTCCGATAATGCCGGGCAGAGGTTCCGTGCCATGGACGACGACCTGCAGTCCCGGCCAGACGCGCTCATCGATCGAGCGGCAATGGATGCCGAGAAAACCCTTGTCGTTGATCCTTGTCACCCAGGCGCCGACCTCATCGAGGTGTGCCGCGAAGAGGATGGAGTGTTCACTCGATCGGCCCTTGCGGATGGCGATGAGATTGCCAAGGGGTGTGTCGTGAATCTCGTCGGCAATGCCGCCCAGTGCGCCGTGCAGGATGTCATGGAGACGGCGTTCGTCTCCTGAAACCGCATAGGCGCTTGTCAACCGCTCTACGAGCTTGTGCATGTTCGTCTCCTTTCCTGTGACCAGACTATTGTACGGCAAACGAACGGAACGTCAAAGCCGGCTTCGCGGGACGGCTTGACCACGCTCCCCGCCGCACTAGAATGGACTGCAATGAGGCGACAGACTGACACGGTACCGTACGGAAGCCCTCGCAACCGGCATATTGCGACGGTGGTAGCTGCCGTTGTTCTCAGCTGCGCCATGTTCGTCTCGGCGTTCATCATGGCACGTTTTCCGCCGGCAGCTACGCCGGCTGTTCAGACAGAGATAATGATAACGAATACGGATCGGGTGCTCGTCGTGTCTCCGCATCCAGACGACGAGTCCATAGCATGTTCCGGTCTTATCCAGCATGCTCTCGAGGCAGGAGCACAGGTGCGTGTACTGTGGATGACGGCGGGAGATCACAATATCGTGGGTCCACCGTTGTTCTGGAGGAGGGCGCCAGTCACACCCGCGCAGTTTCGGAACATCGGCCACAAAAGGATGCAGGAAGCGATGGCCGCCGCACGAGTGCTCGGTCTGAGCCCAGAAGACCTGATCTTCCTCGGATATCCTGACGGAGGACTATTGGATATCTTCATGAATGTATGGACGTCGAAGCCGTACCGGAGTGGTCTCACAAATGCGACGTCGGTCCCCTACGCAGAATCAGCAGTCGCCGGCCAGCCACAAACGGCCATGAACCTCCTGACCGATGTGGAGCAGGTCATGACATCGTTTGAACCGACCATAGTGGCCTATCCAAACCTGATCGACGACCACCCTGACCACCAGGCGACCGGGTTGTTCGTCACCACCGCTCTTGCCGACCTGCATCTCTCTCCGAAGTGTCTGGAGTATGTCGTTCACGTCAAGGGATGGCCAAGACCTCTCCGATATGCGCCGTTTGTCAATGCCTATGCTCCTGCGGCTGCACGGATCCTGGATTTGCATGAGGAAGTCATCCATCTCACTCCCTCAGAGGTCGGGATCAAGACACACGCGATCCAAGCGCACGCCTCAGAGCTTCTTCCACTTGCGACGTTGGTCGCATTTGCCCGCCGGACGGAGGTGTTTCTGGCGCCAGCCGACTTGAGTGAAAGCACGGACGCAGCCCGGGTAGCCCAGTTTTTCTTCCCGGTCAGCCGCGTGAGCGACGAGCAGCAGCCCGTCATCCGGAGGTTCTCCGCTATGGAGAGCAGTGGCAGCCTCCAACTCTCGCTGGAGCTGGGCCGATCGCTGAGCCGCCTCGAAGAACTGGAGCTGTTCGTGTTTCCGCTCCCGGCGAGCGGCAACTTTGGCTCCGCGCCAAAGCTCCACGTCATCTATCGCGGAGGCGCGGCGAGCGCAGAGGTCTCGGATCTCGAGCATCCGACCGCGAAACAGGCGACTGCGAAGGTCAGCCATAACGGAGCAACGATCAGTCTGACATTCAGCGCTACATTGACAGGGGGAAGCACCCCTCAGAAGCTCCCCTCGCATGGGAAGAAAGTGCTCGGGGGCCTTGAACCAAAGGGATCGGGAGGAAGCACCCAAGGGTTCTTCCTCCGTATCGAGAAAGGACCGGGGCGCGTCGATTTCACGCGCAGCAGAACTGTCTGGATCGGAATTACGCCAGTCGTTCCCTGAAAGGAGCGGTGCCCTGACAACAATGAAGCGGCGCGTAAGCGCCGCTCGTGTTTTCTATGCCGGAGAATACTACTTTTTGGCGATGGCGTCCTTCAGAGCTTTGCCGGGCTTGAAGAAGGGGGCCTTCTTTTTCGGAATGGTGATGGCCTTGAGGGTCTTGGGGTTGACGCCCTTGCGAGCCTTGCGCTCCTTGACACCAAACGTGCCAAACCCGACGAGTGCAACCTTGTCGTTCTTCTTCATGGCTTCCTTGACGGCATCCATGAACGCATTGACCATGACTTCGGATTCCTTCTTGGTCATCTTGGTCATGTCGGCAATTCTGGCTACAAGTTCTCCCTTGTTCATGTGATCTCCTTTCCTGTTTTTTGTCGCGCTTTTCCCCGCGACTGGGAAGCTACACGTGTATTATAGCACAATTCGGCAAAATCGGGTAGCGTTATAGTCGCTCCTCATGGGAGATGACAGCGAAACGCGCCCGGGATGTGGCATCACCGCGCGGTGATACGCAGTCCTGGACAGCAGTTGATGGATTGGACAGGAAACTTGCCTCTCATGCCGGATAAGCTGGATCTCTCGCCGAATTTGTCAAGACTGACCGAGGAAAGTCGAAAGAATAGCAGGTCAGACGCCCTGAAATTGGTCGTGTCGGGTTAGTCCTGGTATCTCTCAAGGTTGTCCGCGCGTGATGACGGAATGAGGGTGAGGACATAGTCACCACTCATGGGAGCTCCACCCACCCACCGCAGCTGGACGGCGCTTCCTGGAATGCTGACAGTCCGACCGAAAAGCTGGACATGGCAAGTACCATGTTGTGTGTATACTATGCATGAGAACTTGTCCACATCGTATCGGGAGGTATGTATGGCGATAGACGAGAAGCTTGCAGAGCTGGGTGTCATATTGCCAGAGGCGACGGCGCCCGTTGGCAGTTACGTTCCGGTCAAGCTCACCGGCAATCTTGCGTTCGTATCGGGCATGTTGCCTGTTGTGAATGGTCAAATCAAACAGACAGGGCGCGTTGGAGAGGGCGTCACGACCCGGGAAGCCTATGATCTTGCCCGCATCTGCGTTATCAACGGTCTCGCTGCCCTGAAGAGTGCCATTGGCATGCTGGACCGTGTCAAGGGCATCGCGATGGTGCAGGGATTCGTGCAGGGAGCTCCGGACTATGCGGAAGTGCCAAAGGTCATCAATGGGGCTTCTGACCTGCTTGTCGCTCTTTTTGGCGATGCCGGTCGCCACGCACGCTTTGCGGTCGGGGTCACATCCCTCCCCATGAATGCGCCCGTTGAGGTTGCGTTCGTCGCCGAGCTTATGCCATGACACACGTCTGAGATCATCGGCAGTCGGGAGCTTTCGTTGAAGCGATGCCTGGCATTACTACTATTAAGCCTGTTCAGGGGGCAGCCACAATGACCAGTGAGATACGTGTTGTCATGAAGGTCAACGGTACGGAATACCATATCACGACACGAACCAACAGGACGCTTGCCGAAGTCCTGCGGGAGGACCTTAGGCTTCTCGGCACCAAGATCGGCTGCAACAAGGGCGAGTGTGGTGCATGCACAGTCATCATGAACGGTCGGTCGGTCACCAGCTGCCTTGTGCTGGCGGTGCAGGCGGAAGGAGCGACGATCACGACGATCGAGGGGTTGGCGAAGAGTGGCAAGCCATCGGCGCTCGAGCAGGCATTCGTCGAAGAGGGAGCTGTCCAGTGCGGTTTCTGCACACCGGGCATGGTCATGTCCGCAGAGGCGCTGCTCGCCCTGAACCCGCATCCATCGGAAGCAGAGATAAAGACTGCCCTGGAGGGGAATCTCTGCCGTTGCACGGGCTACAGGAAGATCGTTGCCGCGGTGCAGAAGGCAAGCCAGAGCCGCGAATGACCACAGCAATCGTTCTGGCCGCTGGACATGCCGACAGGATGGGTTCAAACAAGCTGACATTGCCGCTTGGCCCTGGAACCGTTGTCGGCCGAGTTGTTGCAACTGCTCTCGCCGTCTGTGACAGCGTAATCGTGGTCATCGGGCTGCACGATCAGGGGACGAGGACTGCTGTGGAACAGGCAGCAAGAGCTCTTGGCGCCGAAGGACGAGTCGAAGTGGCGGAGGGGGTACCCTACGATCCAGGCATGTTCATCTCGGTTCAGGCGGGGCTGCGACGGGTCGCGGGCGCCAATGTCGTCCTCATCTTTCCCGGGGACATCCCCCTTGTTCTGACCGAGACCGCCATTGCCGTCAGAGATGCAGTATTGGCGGGCCAGGCCGACATCGGCGTGCCATCGTGCAGAGGACGGCGAGGTCATCCTGTTGCCATCAGCACACGGCGTGTCCCGGAACTGCTGGCGATGTCGGAGCGCTCCACGTTGCGGCAGTTCATGGCTGCACATGCGTCCACCACGAAGCTGGTCCCTGTCGATGACCGAGGCATATTGCTGGATATGGATACTCCTGGCGAGTATGACCGTGTCCTCGAGTGTCTCAGGTCTTTGGGAACGCCCACTAAGGAGGTCTGATGGATTCCATCTATCAATATGTCGCGAAGCTCGAACAGGAGGGTCGTGAGTTTGCCATCTGCACGGTTATCGACGCTCAGGGCTCTTCCCCTGGACGCACCAGCTTCAAGATGGTCGTCCTGCCCGACGGCAGCCAGCATGGGACCGTCGGTGGCGGCAAACTGGAGCTGACTGTTCTGGGAGCCGCTCGCGACGCCATTGCCGAAGCGAAGTCGCGCGTCGTCACCTACGACCTGAGCCAGAATGGCAAGGATAACCTTGGGATGCTGTGCGGCGGTCAGGTCACGCTGTACATCGAGTACATCGGCAGTCGCCCGCTTCTGTACATCTACGGTGCCGGGCACGTCGGGCGTTTTCTGGCGACATTCGCCTCTCTTGTCGGTTTCGAAGTGACGGTGATGGACGATCGGCCGGAGTTTGCCACCTCTGGCCGTATCCCGGACGCACATCACTTCCTGATCGGCGATTTCGGCGAACTGGTTCAGACGACCACCTATGGCCCGCAAGGGTACCATGTCATTCTCACAGACAAGCACGTGAGCGATGAGCGAGTGCTGAAGGCGCTTCTGGAGCGCAAGCTGGACAACCGTTACATCGGGATGATCGGTTCCCGGTCGAAGACACTTGAGGTCTTCCGCCGCCTTGAGGCCGCAGGGATAGGCAGGGAAGACCTTGCACGTGTGTTTTCCCCAGTTGGAATAGACCACGGCGGCCAGACTGCCGAGGAGATAGCACTTGCCATCTGCGCTGAACTCGTGGCCACACGTCACGATTGCACCCTAGCCGATTCGATGAAGAACAGAGCGAACATCATTGGGCTTCTGGAGAGCAAACCATGATCAAGGAACTTGAGTATCACACAGCACGCGATTTGAAGGGAGCGCTGGAACTGGCGGAACAGTTTGGGCCACGCAAGCGCTTCCTTTCCGGCGGTACAGACGTGACGGTACGCCTTAAGGAAGGGCTCGTCAAGGAAGACATTATCGTCGACCTCTCTCGGGTGGCGGAGCTCCGCTTTGTGCGTGAGGAGTCAGGCGTCGTCCATGTCGGTGCGTGTGCCACCCATGCGGACCTCAGTGCTTCCCTCATCGTGCGCCGGCACGGCCGCGCCTTGGCTATGGCGGCTTCACAGGTCGGCGGTCCCCAAATTCGCAACATGGGGACGGTCGGCGGCAACGTGGCCAACGCATCTCCTGCGGGTGACACGATCCCGGCGCTCATCGTTCTGGATGCCATCGTATCCATCGCCAGCCGTGCGGGTACCCGGGAGGTCCCCATCATCGACTTCTTCACGGGGCCGGGAAGGTCGGTGCTTGCCGCGGAGGAACTCGTGACGGAGTTCCATTTCCCTGCGACTGGCCCGGGTGAATTGACCGGTTTTGGCAAGCTGGGTTCACGGCAGGCGATGACGATCTCGACCGCCAACGTGGCCTTTACCTTCAGGATCGGCGGCGACCGGCGCATCGTAGAGACTCGCATCGCCTTCGGCTCGGTGGCTCCGACCGTAATCCGGGCGCACAAGACCGAGCAGCTGTTCTGCCAGCTTCCTCCAGTCCTGTCATGGGACGCTATCCGTGGAGCCGCGCAGATGGCCTGGAAGGAAGTAGTGCCCATCAATGACCTGAGAGCAACTGCCGTCTACCGCAAGGAGGCTGCCTGCGGACTTCTTGCCGAGGCCGCCTACGAAGCGCTTGCCTCCTGCTGGTATGAACGTTAAGATCAAGCTCTTCCAGGACTACAAACAGTACCACGACACGCCCGACTACGAGCTGGAACTCCCGACAGGAACGACGGCCGGGGAGATCGTGAGGCAGCTTGGCATCAAGGGGCCTGAACTGGTGTACCTCATCCTTATTCTGAAGGGCAAGCGCGTGTACGACGAGTATGTCCTTCAAGACGGCGACGAGCTTGTGTTTGCAGCTCCCATCGGCGGTGGCTGAGCGTGAAAGGAGCAATGTGATGGACGACATCCGTTTCGAGCGGATCGACCGGGTCGACGCGCAGGGCAAGGCGTGCGGCACCACGCAGTACATGTCCGACCTCTCATTTCCGGGGATGCTGTATGCATGGTTTGTGCGGAGCAAGTACCCACATGCCCTGATCAGGAGCATCGACGTCAGCAGGGCGATGGCGCTGGACGGCGTCGTCACGGTGTTGACGGCGGCAGATGTGACCGGGTTCAACGGGTTCGGGATCGTCGATCCCGACATGCCGGTTATCTGCGGCGACAAGGTACGATACATGGGAGACACCGTTGCGCTGGTAGCTGCCACGACCGAACGCATCGCGGAGCAGGCGGCGGCTCTGGTCGACGTGGACTACGAAGTCTTGCCGGTCGTCGACGACCCCATCGAGGCGCTGAAGCCTGATGCCCCCAAGGTCCATGACAAGGGTAACGTCTGCCTGCACACCCTCATCACCAAGGGTGATGTGGAACAGGGACTCCGCGAAGCGGACGTCGTCATCGAACACGAATACCGGACGCCGCGTCAAGCCCATACGCCGCTCGAGACCGAATCCGGCGTGGCCGTGCCGGAGGCCGACGGTTCGCTGTCGGTGTATGCAGGCTCTCAGTATGCGTTTCGGGACCAGTTGCAGCTTGCCCGAATCCTGGGGATGAATCCCCGGATGATCCATGTCACCAGCAACCCTGTGGGTGGCGGTTTTGGAGGCAAGGACGAGCTGACCATCCAGGGTGGCATTGCCCTGCTTGCCATGAAGACGGGCAAACCCGTCAAGCTCTTCCTCTCGCGCGAGGAGTCAATGGTGTCCGGCTGGAAACGCCATCCATTCATTGTGCGCATGAAAACCGGTTTCCAGAGCGACGGTACGATGCTTGCCAATGACGTCACCTGCTACGAAGACAAGGGTGCCTACACGTCGCTTGGCGGTCCTGTCCTCAACCTGGCGCTCGAGCATGCTTCGTCCCTGTACCGCGTCCCCAATACACGCCACGAGGGCTGGGCCGTGTTCACCAACAACGGTGTTTGTGGCGCGTTCCGTGGTTTCGGCGTGCCGCAGGTCCTGTTTGCGCTGGAATCCAACATGGACGAGGCGGCGGAGAAGCTGGGGCTGGATCCGGTCACGATACGGCGGAAAAACGTCCTGCACCAGGGTGAGGTCTCTCCTATCGGCCATACTCTGCGCACGAGTGTTTCCATGGACCTGGTTCTGGACGCCATCGAGAAATCTAATCTGTGGCAGCACCGGGAGGAGTACAAGAAAACAGACAAGCCATGGCTGAGGCGCGGGGTAGCCCTGGCACTGGCTCCACAGGGAGCCGGACTCGGACTCGGGATTCCCGATTATGGTGGTGCGTACATCGATCTCGACCGGGATGGCAACTTCACTCTGCGTATTGGTCTCGTGGAGTACGGGCAGGGCACACATACCGGCTTCACCCAGATGGCTGCAGGACTGCTGCGGGTCAATCCATCACGGGTTCGCATCGTAGCAGGCCAGACCGAAGGTTCGGTCGACGCGGGACCCGCAACCGCTTCCCGCTCGATGTACACGGCCTCCAACGCTATTGCGGCGGCATTCCATGACTTCGGTGTCAAGGTGGTTGACGCGCTAAATGCGAAGTATCATACTGGATTAGATGTGGTTTGTGAGGCGAAGGAGAGCGGCATGACGACGCCGGTGGGCTTCCGGACGTATGAGGAACTGGCTCAGGAGTTTGCTCAGGAATCGCCATTGCGAGGCGAGGGCTACTTCGTGTGGCCGACCGCCGACAGGGAGATCCCCGGGGCTGCCGGGTTGCCGCACTGGATCTACAGTTTTGCCGCCCAGGCGGCGCTGGTCGAGGTGAACACCCTGACCGGCGAGACTCACCTGCTCAGGGTCACGACCGCTCTGGATACAGGACACACGGTCAACCAACAACAGGTCGAAGGACAGATTGATGGCGGCGTCGCGCAGGGTGAAGGCTTCGCCCTGTTCGAGGACACGCTGATCGCCAAGGGGCAGGTGCGCACGAAGAACTTCTCCACCTACATCATCCCGACCGTCCAGGATGTGCCCGAGCATGAATACATCATCCTGGAGAATCCTGAGGGAACCAGTGCTCTCGGGGTCCGGGGTATCGGCGAAGTGGTGATGGTCCCCGTCATCCCTGCTGTTGCCCTGGCAATCCATGATGCCGCGGGTGCTTGGGTGCGTCAGTTACCCGCGACGCCTGAGCGCGTATACCGACTGCTGCATCCGATAATGGATGAATGAGAACACAAATGGGAACTTACACATTCGGAGAGACGTCTTATAAGATGGTGGTCATATCAGGATTCATGATCTGCGGCTAGTCCGATGGCCAGCAGCAATTTGGCATACACGGAGGTACTCATGATCAAGAGAATATTGACGGTGTTAATCGTTGTGGCACTGCTCGTCGCACCACTCACGGTAAGTCCAGGACGAGCGTTGGCCAGCAGTGTGTCAGTGACGAGCGTTACAGTCACACCACCGACGGTGGGAGCAGTGGTTACTGACATGTCATTCACACTCACGACGGCGGTTACTCTGTACGCAACTCAGACGATTCAGGTACAGTTCTCAGGGCAGACTATTGTCGCGGGCTCCAAGACAGGGCTTGTCACGATTGACGCCGGTGCCATTGCCATTTCTGGTGCCACAGCAACGTCAAACAGTGTTAGCATAACTCTCAACGCGACGATGTCTCCCACGAGCCACGTGATTCGGTTCCTAACAGGATCTGGAATCACAAATCCAGCATATGCGGGGTCGGCTTATGTTATCGTCACTACCAGCAGCGAGACCTCGGGGTGGAGTTCATTCACAGTCACCAGTGGAACACAGCCGGCATACCTGTACTATTTTTCGGATACCTGGATAGCAGGCAGTGCAGCCTCTCACTATATCACGTTCGCTCCGAGCTCTATATCGACACAGCCAGCGCCTGGAACAACGGTAAGCGTCCAGTTTCCAGTGGGGACTTCTATGCCATTGCCTGCATACAACTACACAGGTTTCACGTTTGCGGGGATCCCGGTGACCTTCGTCTCTATTGTGGGGACAAGAGTCGATATTACGGTACCAACCGGAGTGACTGGCGCGGCATCTTATCAGATTGTCATTCCAGTCACGTTCCAGATCAGACACACAACGACCGCGAGTACGTCGAACGTGCTACAGCTATGGACCACGGGAGACCAGAGTCCCCAGTCGTTCACCTTCGCCACTCAGGGCGGGTCGGTCGCTATTCAGAGTGTCAGTGTCTCTCCTTTGACCCCTAGCAGTGTCGCGCAGTTCGCCATCTCCTTCTACACAAGTTCGTCCGCGACTGGCATCAAATACGGCGATACAATTAGCGTCGAGTTCCCTGCCGGCACGCAGTTTCCGTCCGGGTCGTTCTGCCCTTCCTGCTTCGTCATCAATGGACAGGCGGTCCAGGCGACACCAACGCGCAGCAACAACATCGTCACGATTGCGGTTCCGACGACGCTACCGACTGCCTCCCAGTACGTCTACTTGACCATTGGGACGACAGCGAGCATCATCAACCCTTCTACGTCGGGCAGCTACTCGTTGAAGGTCTCCACGAGCCTTGACACGACACAGGTGACGTCCAGCCAATACACGCTGGTCGGCACGTCCATCAGCAACTTGGCTGTTACTGCCAACCCTACGGCGCAAAGCGCGTATCCCGAACTCACATTCACCTTCACGACGTCCAGCACCGGGGCACTCTCGACAAGCGACTACGTCTACATCCAGTTCCCAACGGCAATGACTGTGCCTTCGTCGGTTCCCGCCGCTTCCGTGGCAGTGAACAGCGTTCAGGCATCATCGGTCAGTCGCGATGGTTCCGGCAAGCTGTCCATCCGCATGCCTCTGTCTGTCGGCAACTACCAGCAGGTCACTGTCATCATCGCCGCAACCTCTGGCATTAGTAACCCTTCGACGATAGGTACAACGCTGAGCTTCGACGTCTCAACATCTGAGGACGTTGGCACGCGGAGTATCTCATATACCACGACAACCTCACAGATCAGTCAACCTCAAGTGACGCTGACGACCAACGGTATCGGCAAGCCGTCGGGGTATACCGTTGCATTCCAGGTGGGAGCTGGTGGAGCGCTCACGGCCGGAATCGGGCGCATCTATATCGTTTTCCCCAGTGGAACGAGTGTTCCAACGACCATTGCTGGGCAGTATGTTCGAGTTAATGGCGCGGCGGCCTTCAGCGTCGTCACGTCTCCTGGCAATCGGCGCGTTGAGATCACCACACCCGTCGCAGTACCGGCGTCTTCGCAGGTCTCGGTCGTCCTCGACGTGGCTGCCAACATCGTCAACCCCCTGACGCCGGCTACCAGCTACACGCTGACTGTATACACGTCGGCCGAGCAGACGCTGGTCAACAGTGTTCAGTACTCCATTGTTAACCTGCCAACCAGCAATGCAGTGACGATCCCAGCCGCTCCAGATGGTCTGAACAGCTATTACAGGACGCGTCCTGTGGTCTCCATAACGGCCAGCAGCCCGTCGGGGTATCCAGTCTCAATCTACTACCGCATCAACACAGGGGCTGACACGCTGTACGGCGGACCAGTGCAGATTCCTGATGGCACAGTGACCTTCACGTACTATGCCAAGGACTCGCAGAACAACCAGGAACAGGCACAGCAGCTGACGTTCAAGGTGGATACAACCGCTCCTGTTGTGACGATTCTGAGTCCACAGGAAGGTACCGTCACATCAACGGGAGCCCTCTCTATTACCGGCCGTACCGAGGCCGGAGCCTCGGTGACAATTAACGGCAGCCCTGTGGCGGTACAGCCCAGCGGAGACTTCGGCGGCAGCATCACGCTCAGTGAAGGTGCAAACGCCATCCAGATTGTTGCCACGGACGTTGCAGGCAACGTCGGCCAGACACGTTTGAACGTGACCCTCGATACCAAGCCGCCCGTGCTCACGGTGACGTCGCCGAAGATCTATTCAACGGTAATGACACAGCAGGTGGCCGTCAGTGGCAAGACTGAGGCCGGCGCGACCGTAACTGTCGCAGGCGCGCAGGTGAGCGTGGCAGCGGACGGTTCGTTCAGCATCATGTACATGTTCCCGAAGGAAGGACTGAACGTCGTCGACGTGACCGCAACAGATGCTGCCGGCAACACGGCCAGAGCATCCATCCCTGTCACCTATGTAGCGCGTACGCTTATTCGGCTACAGGTTGGCAATAAGACTGCAATGATCAACGACGCAGCCAAGACGCTTCAGGCGGCTCCCGTTAACGTCAAGGGTGTCGTCATGGTCCCGCTCCGGTTCATCGGAGAGGCATTTGGGGCGACAGTGGAGTGGGAACCCGTCTTCACGATCGTCCGGCTTCAGCTGGCGTCCACGACCATTTACCTTCAGGTGGGATCCAACTATGCGTCGGTGAATGGAAAGAAGATCGTGCTTCAGGGTCTGCCCTCTATCATCAAGGGCACGACGATGGTTCCAATCCGTTTCATCTCGGAGGCATTCAATGCAGAGGTAGTGTGGAACGCGCCCACCCAGGGCATCGACATCACGTACCCGAAGCCCTGAGTCTGCACTGAGGGCGAGAAACCACCATATACAGAGGAGGCGTGTATCATGAAACACGAGGGACTGATCGTTGGTTTGCTAGTTGTCGCGGTCGCCTGTTCCGCAGCGACGCTTGCGCTGGGCATCACACGCCCCGCACGCCAGCTCAGGGTTGTTGGCGCCACCGGCACGGCCCAGAAGTCGTTTGTACCAGATACCGCCGATCTGGATCTTGGTGTCCAGACAGACGCCCCGGAAGTGCAGAAGGCTCAGCAGGACAATTCGACCGTCATGAACAACATCCTCGCTGCACTGAAGGCTGCCGGCGTCAAGAGCGAAGATATCCAGACCAGCAGTTTCTACGTCAACCAGAACTTCGACTACTCAAATGTGAAAGGACAGTCCATACCGACAGGGTGGCGGGTCAGCAATACCGTGACCGTTCGCGCCAAGCCCGATCTCGTTTCGGCCATTATCGACGCAGCGTCGAAGGCCGGGGCAAACATCTTCAACAGTATCAGCTTCGACATCAGCAACCGTGAGGAGTTAAAGGCGGGACTGATGAAGGAGGCCGTGGCAAACGCGCGGGCGAAAGCCCTGGGAACGCTGGAAGGCACGACTCATACCCTGGGTGACGTTGTCTCAATAGCTGCGGACTGGTCCGGACCGTCTGTGATCTACTCTGGTGCAGAAGGGCTTGGCGCGAGCGGTGCAGGTTACGTCCCTGTGGAAACCGGTACCAACGTTCTGTCGGTCTCGGTCTCGGTTAGTTTCGAGCTCGACTGAACGTTCTTCTCGAACAGTATCCGTTTCTTTCGCCCCGCCGAGATACATCGGCGGGGCGAAACCATATTACCAGTGTTGCATACCTGCGGCAGGATGGTAGTATGGTTTTGCGTTCTTCACAATTGGGAACCAGAATCTCGTTGAATGCCGCTTCCTGGCGTGACTGAACCACGTGCGCTATTCATGCTGACTTGCGGTTCACTGTCTGTTCACACACGGCGATGACACAATCATCCATCGAGGGTAGAATACAGCCATGAAGAAGATACTGGTAGTCGAAGACGAAGAAAACATCCGTACGCTTGAGAAGCTCTACCTGCAAAAGGAAGGCTATGAACCCGTTCTGGCCGCGACCGGGCGTGAGGCGTTGCGCCTGTTCGACGAACAGAAACCCGACCTTGTGATCCTAGACCTCATGCTGCCTGAGCTGAGTGGTGAGGAGGTCTGCCGCGAGATCCGCAAAAAGTCGACCGTGCCGATTATCATGGTAACTGCCAAGAGTGATGAGATCCAGAAGCTGGAAGGTCTGGAGATTGGCGCAGATGACTACGTGACCAAGCCCTTCAGCCCACGCGAACTCATGGCCCGCATCAAAGCGGCGCTGAGGCGGTATGACTGGGAGCGTCTGGCAGACACGGCCCCTGTGGAGAAGCTGGTCTTCAAGGACATCGTCGTCTATCCAGGCAAGCACCGTGTTGTCAAGGCAGGCAAGGACATCATGCTCACCCCAAAGGAATTCGAGGTGTTCACGCTGCTGGTCAAGGCTAATGGCGAACCTGTCTCGCGTTCCAGCCTCATCAAGGAGATCTACGGCGGCAGCGATGACGAGGTCTTCGACCGTACCATTGACGCTTACATCAAGAATATCCGCAAGAAGATCCAGGACGACCCCGGGAACCCGACCTACATCGAGTCCATCTACGGCGTCGGATACCGCATCCTGGTGTAACGTGGCCTGTTGAAGAGGACGTCCAGTTTCTATACCAGACTGATCCTCAGCTATGCGGCACTTCTCGTGCTGGTCATTGTGCTGTCGATCTCGGTGGCGGACGCCTTCTTCATCCGGGCATTCAGAACGTTCCTTGCCGGTGGGTATGGATCACCCTTCGGCATCAAGTCGATGGTCATCGAGCCGGACAGCTACCTGCTGACCACTACGTATCTCAAATTCCATGACATGATGCGTCTTTCGGTGTGGATCGGCGGATGTGCCGTCATGCTGATCGCACTCGGCGTGGCGAGCTGGTTCACGCGCCGCTTCTCTCAGCCTATCTCGGGGTTCGCCAGCTTCGCCGACCGCATCGGCCATGGCGACTACGACGCGCAGATCTCAAACAACCAGGGACTGCGTGAGTTTGCCGAGCTGTCCGACTCGCTCAATCACATGGCACATGAGCTGAAGTGTCGCGACGAGGTGGAGCAGGAGCTGTTCTCCAACCTTTCTCACGAGCTTCGCACTCCCGTGACAGTCATCAAGGGCTATATGGAAGCTCTTGATGCCGAGCTGATTTCCAACCCTCAGGAGCTGCATTCGGCAGCAGAGGCGATTTCCCAGGAGACGGCCAATCTCGAGGTTATGATCAACGAATTGCGGCAACTTTCCCAGATCGACAACAATGCCGTCAAGCCCGAGGAATCGGACTTCGACGTTGATGAAGTGCTGGGGTACATCTGGCGAAGGTTCGCCCCCATCGCCGTGGCACGTGGGGTCTTGTTGTCGCACCAGTTCGAGGCTCACGTAAAGGTTCATCTCGACCGTCAGCTTCTGGACAGGGCGGTGGCCAATCTGCTGAGCAATGCTATCACTGCAACGCCGTCGGGACGCTCCGTGACTCTCTCCAGCGCAGTCGATGAGTCGCACCGGGTCAGCATCGTCGTCGAGGATACCGGGTCCGGAATCCCCAAAGAGGATCTGGCTCACGTGTTCGAGCGCTTCTTCAGGGGCGACCGTTCGCGCAACAGGAGGAGCGGAGGCTTGGGCCTCGGTCTTCCTATCGCCAGGGATCTGGTAGAGATCGAAGGTGGTCGCCTCGACATCAGGAGCACGGTAGGCGTTGGCACGCGCGTGACCGTCTCCTATCCGCGGTCTGTCGTCGTACGCGACGTGTCCCTTCCAGCTTCCTAAAGAACTCTTCTTGCACCTGTCGCCCGCAAGGGTACACTGAGGCTGACGGCCCATGGCGGCCGACTTGTCGACAGGGGGTGGTCCATGGCCGGAGACAACATGATGCACGCCGAAGTTCGTCAGACTGAAGGACTCACATTTGTGGCGCGTGGTCCGTCCAATCACTGGGTTGTTCTGGACACGTCCGAATCGGGTGGCGGGCACGGGGCCGGTTCCAACCCGATGGAACTGCTCCTGATGGCGCTTGGCGGATGCACGGGGATGGATGTCGTGTCGATCTTCGCCAAGATGAAAGAGTCGTATATGGGCTTCCGTGTCGAGTTGTCCGGCGAACGAGCGGAGGAGTATCCTCACCGGTTCACCCGCATCTACGTCGACTACTACCTGACGAGCGACAGTATGCTCACGAACGATGTTGTCAAAGCGATCCAGCTGTCCGCCGAGAAGTATTGCTCCGTCGGTGGGACACTGAAACCCGGTGTCGCCCTCGTCCACAGGTATCATATCATCCGTGGAACAGGCGAGGAGACCGGTGAGGTCGTCTGACTGCGCCGGTAATCAGCGTTTTGACCCTCGCCACAAGTAGCGGCGGCTGGCTGCCATGATGCTATCTGCAACACGCTGCTTTACTCTGCACCATGATTTGCTATGATACAAACATGGGGGTGAGAAGACACAGAAACAGACACCACGATCAGCCTTCCGTCGCAGCGCCGGTCGCCGAGCCGAGCAAGAAGGATTCTGCTGTGCCGAGAGCCACGACGGCAGATACCTCTCATGATCATGTTCTCGACACGTTCTTCGATCCCGCACATATACGTCTGAACAGCGTCATGCGACGCCAATCCGAGCTGTCGACACTCGCGTGGCACTTCGCTCTTGCGTCTCTGTTCATACCGGTGGCCGGCATCGTCCTCGGTCTTCTTGCAGTCCTGTTTGCGCGCGAGGCGCAAGACATGTTCGAACTTGTCGGGGGGGCTGACTTCGACAAGCGCCGGGCGCACAAGGCTCTTGTGATCGGAGGCACGATGACAGGAGTCTGGTTGATTGGGACAATCGTACTCATTATTGTCTTAACATCCCATGGATTCTAGCACGGCGTTGCGTCCACGCCGCCGTATTCCCGGCGCGCTAAGCAACACAACAGGGGTCTGCGACGAGGAGATTGGTCGATTGTTACAGGTAGAGTAGACTGCCCTAAAACTTGTAGCCGAATCTTCGCAGTAACGCCTTTCTGTCGACAGCGTCATCCTCACTCTCGACGCCTTTTGGTTTCTCCCCGTCAATGACGCCCAGGATGCCTCGACCGGTTCCGTTGTCCGCAACGATCACCTGGAGTGCGTTCGCCGTGGCAGCAAAGATACTGCAGACTTCCGGTACAGTCTTGACAGCGTTCAGGACATTGACGGGGAAGGCGTTGCCAAGCAACAGGACAAAGATGTGTCCCGCGCCGATGGCCAAGGCGTTGTCCCGTGCAAGGTCGACCAGGCGCTGGTCCGTCCCGGCGCACCGCACCAGGCAGACCCCCGATGCTTCGTTGAATGCCAGCCCGAACTTCACGCCGGGCACGGCATTCACGACTGCCTCGTAGATATCCTCGACACTCTTGATGAAGTGTGTCTGTCCGATGATGACGTTCAGGTCCTCGTCCTTCGTGACTGCTACCAGCTTCAGCTGCATGGCGTCACCTCCACAGGCATTGTAGCGCCAGACGCAGTCTCGGCAACGAGTTTTCACGGAAGCGTTTTGGTCACCGGGAAACTACTGGCCTGGTCCGTGACCTCCAACGAGGTCCAATTGCTCCAGATGCGCATGTCGTGCCACATCTAGTGGGTGTCCGGCTCTGATGTTTTCCGCGGCCGGATGTTCAGTGTTCGTGCTCTTCCCGCGCTTACTATACTGCACGTCTCCCCGCTGCAGGCCGCTTGACAACAAGCTGCCACCCGATACCATTCAGTTAGGGACAGCATACGTGAAGCTGCGCCCAATTGACAGGAGGTATCCATGCAATACAAGATCATGTATCAGCCGTCCTACTCCTTGCTCGAACTGCAACTCGACCCGTCTGAGTCAGTCGTCGCCGAATCGGACGCCATGGTAAGCATGACACCGAATGTTAAGATGGACACCGGGGCCAAAGGGGGCCTCTTTGGTGCTCTGAAGCGCGCTGTCGGTGGAGAGAGCATGTTCCAGAACACGTTCACGGCTCAGGACGGAACTGGCGCCGTGACGTTCGCCCCAACCATGGTGGGTGACATCGCAGCCCGCGAGATGAGAGGCGAGAGCCTGTTCGTTCAGTCAGGCTCGTTTCTTGCGTCGTCTCCGACGATCGAGCTCGACACCAAGTGGGGTGGGGCCCGGACGTTCTTCTCCAGAGAAGGGCTGTTTGTCCTCAAGGCGACCGGCGTGGGCATGTTCTTCATGTCCAGCTACGGCGCCATCCATGCTGTAACGCTGGCTCCGGGAGAGCAGCTGGTCATGGACACCGGCCACATGGTAGCGTTCGATGCGACGATGGGCTATCACGTACGGCCTGTCGGTGGGATCAAGCAAACACTGTTCTCAGGCGAAGGTCTTGTCGTGGATCTCACCGGACCGGGCACAATCTACATGCAGACACGTAACTTCGGCGCTTTCGTGAACTACCTGGTTCCTAAATTACCCTTCAAGCGTGACTGATTCTCTCTCAGGAGAAGAGAAGGCCGGCCATGCCCCCGGCCTTCTTGCGTGGAAGGCAACAAACAGGCACTGACTACCCGGCAGAGTTACTCGACGATGATCTCTGGCGCGGTCGGCGTCATGTTGCTCTGGGTGAGGACGTACAACCAGCCCAACTGGCATGGAACCGATGCACGGGCACGTTCAGTCGGGTGGCACTTCGGACACACAACGTCTCAGGGATGGGAAGCTGGACCAGCCATGCTGTGGTCTCGCTGGCCCTGAAATCCAGCAGCGTGTTGTCGACGTCGAAGAGGACAGCATCATATCTGTGCATGGGCGACCTGGGTTGATACGACGTGAGTATCAGGCAACGGACATGGACGGTTCCAGACTGGCGGTGTGGGTTCCAAAGAAACCGAACAGGCTTCGCCCAGAATCTGCCTGGTGGGCAGAATCCTCCCTAACGTCTCTCGCGCTCGCCAGCAGAAGAGACACTTTGGATTGGATGATTTCAAGGTTTCGGTTTCGTCCTTGGCGAGGCTCTGAGTTTTGCTTGGTCTGGCGGAGAGTTCTCTCTATTCTGCAGGCGACTCCACTTCTTCCATGCCTTCATTGCCAATTCACTGGTCTCTTTCATTTCCATTTCTCTTACAAATTCCGGGTCTTTTCTGGCTCTGTCATCCAAGATTCTTACTAATTTCAGATATATGCCTTTCAGTTTCTCAAGACTTTCTCTGTCACTCCGAAATTCTTTACCATTGAATGAGAAGTTATCCCCCACGAAATTCCCAAAATCACTAATAGGCTTCTTGATATTCCGGTTTCTATCGTCCCTACTAAGATAGCCCCTGCATCGGTCTTCAACATGCTCAAGGTGGTCCCTTATGGTGGTTATGTCAAATACTCCATCTAGTTCTGTCGCCAGTTTTCTAATTTCGTTGTCATTCAACTTCTGCGAAAACAGCGGGATCAACTTGTAACACTGATTAATACAGATAAAGAAAAAATGCGTGTCGCATTCCAAATAGGTAAGTTGAAAACCCCTCTTCCTGCTTGGCGCACCCATATTCTGCCCCAGATCTTGTTCTCCAGCCAGTCTTCTTCTTTCCCTCAATTCTCTGGCTAGTCTTCTTGCCCTCCATTCTTCAGCTAGTCTCCTCCTTGTCCTTTCAAGCCTATTCATTTCTATTATTGCCCCGTTGACATACCGCTCCAAGAAGAGCAACAGCAGAGAAAGTTCTCTATCTATGGTGTCGTCCTGATCAAGATGAGAACGAAAACAATACCTTTCAGCTAGGTCATACATATTTGCCTCGCATCCAAACAACTTGCTTCCAATATCCAGGTGCTTCTGTCTTGGCGGAGCATGGACAAACCGCCCTCCCTGAATTCTTTATGTTCCAAAGCGTCTATATCAATTTGCTTCAATACCACTTGGGTCATCGGCTCCAATTGAGCGAATTGAGGATGTTCTTTCGGGTGGTCGAATTCTGATCTCGCTCCCGCGTCTCACGGAATCGTTGGTTCTTCCAGTTCTGTGATAGTGAGAATGAGGGATGCACGCTTTTGACCAACTCCGGAGTAGTGGGGCAAAGAAAAGAGACTTCAACTTGCGCATGAAATCGGCTGGCGAGCCCTCGTAGAGCGCGAGCCAACAAAGTCATTTTGACTGGCGGAGAGGGTGGGATTTGAACCCACGAGGCAGGGGTTACCCACCTACTCGCTCTCCAGGCGAGTGCTTTCAGCCGCTCAGCCACCTCTCCGCATGGTAGGAACACGAACGTATCAAGTATACGGGAAAGCTTCTCAGTTGCAACGAATGAGGAGGTGACGACCACTTATTCCTGTAAGCCCGGCGCTGTCCGCTTTTGGTCAGCGAGACTCTCCAAAACGTAGATGGCGTTCTTGCCGCTCTTCTTGGCCTGGTACATGGCAAGATCGGCGAGGAGGAGCAGGTTCTTGGGGTCGGACACGCGGTCCTCGAAACTTACCATACCACCGCTCAGCGTCACGACCGAACGGAAGTGACGATGGTCGCGCGTGCTGTTGCGTTCGACGGACGCGCGGATACGTTCGGCAGCCTTGCGCGCGTCGGCGGGAGAGGATCCCGGCATCAGAATGACGAACTCCTCGCCACCATACCTGTACGCTGAATCGACACTCCGGATGCTGTGGCGCAGGATATCCGCGATGCCCTGAAGGGCGAGGTTGCCATCCAGGTGGGAGTAGGTGTCGTTGTACTTCTTGAAATCGTCGATATCGAAGAACAGGAGCGAGAACACCTCGCCAAACCGGGCGGTGCGCTCTGATTGTTCGATGGAGTGTGTCACGAACGCACGGTAGTTGCCTAGGCCCGTCAGCTCGTCGGTCACTGAAAGCTCATCGATGCGATGGACGTACAGGATGTTCTCTGCGACCAGGCTGCAATCCGAGACAAAAGCCTCCACCATGTGCTGCTCTTCGTCCGTCAGGAGTATGGGGCGTTTGAACGATACGTACAGGACACCGTACAGGGTGCCTTCGAGTGTCATGCGGAGTGCCAGCTCGGTCATAGCTCCTGGGGCAAGCGGGACCATTGTATTCGAGACTTCAGAGTGGACAACCACGGCAAGGTTGGGATTGCTGAATGCTTCGCTCAGGATATCCGGCTCGACTCCAGGTTCCAGAGCAAACCCGAAGATGTCAGCCTGGCTGGCGGCCAGTCGTCTGGGCTCGGCTTCGAAAGGAACGTATGCCGATCCGTCCGCGTCCATGACATCCCGCAGCTTTTGAGCTGTGGCAGCCAGGAACTGCCTAAGGTCTGTGCGCTTGAAGGAGGTGTCGAACAGCTCCTTTGCCGCGAGTCGATACTTTGTGAGCAGGGCGGAGCGCTGCTTCACGAAAACCTTCTGTACGATGGACTCCGCATAGGCCATGAAAAGGTCAAATGCACTGGTCTCGCTGACAGTCAGCAGTTTGTGCTCCCCGATGCCCACGATCACGAAACCCACGAGGCGCTGCTCGAAGTCGAGCTGGCGCACCAGCAAATCGCGACCCTGCAGCAGGCCGGTGACCGAGCGCGACAGTGAGTGTGTCACATCCAGTCGAGCCCGCAGCTCACTTTCAAAGAAACGGACAGGTTCCGCCTCTTCTGTACTGGCAGCCCGGACGGCAGTCCAGGGGTGCGCCATATCGCCTGAGTTTTCTAGCAGGATGACGCTTTCCGGCCCGGGCAGAATGCGCCACAGGAGGCGACTGAGATGCGCTGTTGCTTCCTCGGTCGTCGAGACGTTGATGTTTTCCAGCTCCGCGCTGTTGATAGCTTCGCGGATATTGCGCTGCTCTTTGACTTCTTCCCAGATCAACCTTCCCTGGAGGAATTCCTGTACCTCTCTGGCTATCGCCAAGACGTCTGCGGAGACGTCGCTGGTGAAGTAATCGCGCTGGCCGCTTTCCAGGTTAAGCATGGCGATGACTCGCCCTTCCGCATTCTTCATCGGGATAGCCAACTCACTGCACGTGGCCTCATCAGCGATGATGTAGTTGGCATGATCGGTGATGTTGGGGACATTGACGATGGTTCGCTCGCGCAGCGCCTGTCCAAGGACACCTGCCCCTGCGTTCATACTGGCAATGATCTCCTGAGGTGGGACAGGGAACTTGGGCGGCGGCACCGCAAAGAGCCGGGTGAAGCGGTCGTTTTCTACCATCAGCAGGTCAATGCGCGACAGCCGAAACGCGTTGTTCATGATTGAGAGGAAGCTGTTGATCTCCTCCTCGAAAGGCAGCAAGGAAACAATAGCGGAGGACAGCTGGTTCGTAACGGTCAGCGTGAAGTTCTTGCGTTTGAGAGCCTCCATCATCGTGGCATTGTCCAGTACCGACGCCGCAATGTTCGCAAACGACGTGAACAGGGCCAGGTCGTCTTCGTTGAACGGATTCTCGACGCCAACTCGGCTGACAGAGACCAGCCCATACTTCTGGCTGCCCTTGCGCAGCGGGGCGACCATCATCGATTCTGGTTCTTCGGGGGTTCCGTAGATCTGCATGGCACGCGGATCCAGCAGGGCGTTTTTGATCAGTTCCGGGGTATCTCCATCAAATACCTTTCCAAGGATGCCTTCACCTCTGCGAATGCGCAGATGTGACAAGGCTTCCCGGTACTCGCTTTTTGCGGCGGCGACCGACAGGTGCTCTAAGTCCGTGTCGATGGTCGCTATGATGGCATCGTCGGCCGAGAAAAACAGTGCTGCGCGATCCGTGATGGCCTCCAGGACCTGATGATAGACCTGAGACGCGGCCATGTCCCGGATGATGGCAGTAAGGAAGGACAACTTATGGAAGGCGGTCTGCATGCGCTCCTTGTCACGGCTGACATCGGCGATGCGGGTATCCATGGCACGAAGACTGCGTTGGATATGTTCTTCGGCAGAATACGACAGGATCCCAACGCCCGCGATAGCAAGCATCCCCACACCGATGTCCGCCCAGTTGGCTGACCGGAGCGCCTGTATGAAACCACTGCCTTTCTGCTGAGCAATCGCCAATCCCTGGCTTGCCACAAGACTGGTCAGGGCTGCAGTCACGTACACGGGAAAGTGTCCGTTCTGCAGGACAACGGATGCAATGACGACGAAGGTACCACTGACAACGAAGCTGACGTCAAACGGCAGGATGTGTGTTCCGCCATAATACACGGGCCGACCCATCAGCAGGGGACTAGCCATCGCACCCAGAAAGAGATTTATGGCGATACCGTCGAATAGGATCTGGTGGCGGAGGATGACGCGTACGGTGCCGCTGCGAGGCGCGAAACGTTCCATGAGGTCGAGCCAGACGTTGAAGGCGATTCCGATGACAAGGAGTCCAGGCAGAAGCACAAAGCTAATGTGCCCAGAAGACTGGCGTTGCGCAACCAGAAGCCACCAGATACTACCCCCAGCGATGATGACATACCGGAACAGAATGAGTATTCTGGCCGTGTTGCGTTCGCCGGATTTCACTGTCTGCAAACTCTCTCCATGAAGAAACTATAACATGCACATGGAAAATGCAAACCCTAGCACAGGCCACTCGTTGACAGGTCTGGACAAGAGTCAGGGAGAATTTGTCAACGAGACGGTGGTCTAGAGGTTGAGCAGAACCTCGACGACGCGCGAAGAGGCGAGGATGATGAGGAATGAGGCCCCAGCCAGAGCGAAGGCCATGATCGGCGTCCAACGAGCCGCGCGCCCACGCTTCGGTTCGACCTCTGTCAGGACCCGTCGCAGCAGGTGCTCCGGTGCCGTCACGCCGTCGACGGTTGCGTGGTAGTGCGTCCGAAGCAACTGGTCAAGCTCGTCATCACTGTGTTCGATGGTCACGATGTGCCTCCAGGAATGCCTTCAGCTCTTCCTTCGCGCGGAAGAGGCGCGATTTGACAGTTCCCACGGGCTTCCCGATGAGCTCTGCAATCTTCTCGTAGGGCATTTCCTTGTAGTAGTAGAAGTACAACACGTCTCTCAGGTCACCCGGAAGGTTCCGCATACCTGCTGCTATGTCCTGTACAGTCTCGGCGTGCACCGGATCATACCCTGTCCCGTCCGAATCCGGCTGCGGCAGGGCGTCTTCCGGGATCAGCAAGGGAAGCTCCCGCCCTTTGCGCTGGCGAAAGCTGCTTGCTTCATTCATGGCAATCCTCATGACCCACGTCGTTGGACTGGAATCGCCGCGAAAGGATGCAAGGGAATGGCGCACCTTGAAGAAGGTTGACTGGAAGACGTCATCCGCGTCAAACCGGTTGCCCATTCGTGCGACCAGGTATGTGTAGATCTCATCTGCACAGTTGTTCATGAGCGTCTCGAAATCCAGGACCATTGATGCTAGAAGAAGTCGGTCAGACTCGGCAGGATGAGGTACCGGTACAGCAGGACGACACCCAATGCTCCAATCCAGCTGATAACCAGTGTTGCGGCGAGAGCAACACCCCACCATGACACGGCCTGCCTGAAGGACAGTTCCAGCACCGCCGATGCAATCAGGCACGCAAGCACGAAGGCGACGACGAACCAGAGGAACGCCCATGGCAGCACCTGAAACAGCGTTCCTCGGACAAATGAAAACCGCAGCAACGCTGTCGTGCGCGGCAGGATCAGCGGCCCAAACAGCAGAAGAAACGAGACGGCAGACACCAGGAATGCTTTTGACCAAGAGAGCCTGACGGGCAGACGATACTGGTCGTAGTGCACCATGAACAGCATGACGAATGGTGCGACCACGGTACCGGCAAGCAGTCCAGTGAGTCGAGCCGTTATGAGGCCCGGGATGATGCCGAACATCTATTCTCCTTACCCTCCCATCCGCGTCAGCTCGGCATGCAGGAGATTGCATCTAGTCACAAGAAGGCGAGCCTTCGCGATGGTCGTCAGAAAGCGGCCCTGTCCCGTAGCACCTCTCTTCAGGATTATCCATGCGGCTTCCATACGCTTCTCGCCAGCCAGTGCGCGGACATCAGTAAGCAGGCGCTCGCTGGTACGCTGGTCGCGGATAATACGCTGGGTTGCGCTGTTCACCTGGTTGAGCGCTGACCGGTAGTCGCGGACGAGCAGAGGGTACTGCCGGACAATGCGCCCCAGCGAGCGCGCAAAGAGTAGTTCACCGGTTACGTAGGCAGTCAGCTCACGCGCAGCGTCCGAAGTCGTCTTGTTGTTGGTCTCATAGAGGTTCAGGTCTGCCGCGAATGTCGACGCCGCACCGGCGACCGGAGCCAGGAGTGGACAAAACAGCATAGTCACAATCATGCAGGAAATCAGTCTCAGTCTTCTCATCACATCACCGGTCATTAGACGGCCAATACTCCAGCATTGTTCACGAGGCGGGCGCAGTCCTGCTCAGACTGGAACTAGCTCGTATGGCTAAGCTCCAGGAAAGCCTGCAGTGCTTCCTCAAATCGGGAATCTGCCAGGAGACTGTTGGCATGTCGCATCGTCACATACGTGGGTTCGACCGGTTGTGATGATCGTTCAGAAACAGTGAATTCGACGGCTTTGGCCACAGATTCTGGCTTCAGGTTGGTGGCGGAGATCGGTGAAGGCACGCTGGACATTGGAGCCGGTGCAGGTGTCGGCCGCAAGTCGCGCGCGATGAACTGTGCCTGTTCCAGCATGCCCGCCATGCGATCCATGGCGGGCTGTGGAGACCCTGCCGGCTGTTTGTTCGTCAAAGACGCGACTGTCGGGGAGGCCTGGGAGGGTTCCTCTGGTTCGGAAACCTGTGGCTGCTGGCGAGCGCCCGGCAGGGTGGAGGTTTTCTCGAGCGAGGCAGCTTGCCTTTCCTCGCCTGGCGGCGGGGCAGTGACGCCCTGGGCATCTGCTTCCGTCGTTCCGATGAGGTTCTCTAGCTCCCGTACGGGCAGTACCCTAGCGAAAATAGAGTCGGGAAGGTCCTCAAGAGACTTGATGAAGTTGATATGACGCAATGCCTCCTCATCGAGGTTGGAGTAGCCCAGACCGGTGGCCCGGTCGTTGAGCGGATCGACCTCGAGCAGGCGCTGGACGAAGAGCTCTCCTTTCTGATGATTCCCGAGCTGGTCGTCGTATGTTTTCCACAGCAGGTAGAGTCTCTCTGGAAATGATTCGTAACTTGCAAGGCCGCCCTCGAGCAGAGCAAGGGCCTCACGGATCTTGCCGCCGCGCCGCAGCAGGGAAGCAAACAGAGCCTTCAGTACGGGGTCGGCCGGGTTCTGCTCGACCAGTTGCTGCACGTCGGCCTCAGTCATATCCGGGACGCGCAGTCTGAGGTTGCTGTATGCTGCGAGAAGTGGGTTCTGGAGCTGGGCGGCACAGATGGCACTGCGGTTGCGGAGTCTGAGGTCGGTGAGGAAGGTGTTGTCGGAGGAGAGTGAGAGACACTTCAGGAACGCAAGTCTGGCTTCGTTGGCGCGCTGTAGGGCCAGCAGGATGCTTGCGTGAACCAGATGGCAGAGGGGGCCGGCAGGATCGATGTTGAGCGCGTACCGGCTTTCGATGTGCGCTTCGCCAGGCTTGTTGCGAAGGTAGTACCCAAGTGCGATAGCCAGCTGGACGCGCAGGCTCTTGGAGGAAACCGACAGCGACGCTTCCAAGGCGGACTTGAGTGCATCCTGCGGCCGGTCAGAGAGGATATACAGATAGGTCTTGCCGACGCTGACCAGCCCATCACGTGGGTTGCGCTCGAACATCGCTTCGTACAGATTCAGCCGTTCACTCAGGTTTTCCTGTGTCATGGCGTCACCTCTCCTCGCTCATTATTGCCCTCGGAGTTGTTTTGTCAAAGTATTGTGGAACGGGAATGTTGCAGAATGACAGCATGTCGTCACTTCCACCTAGCGAATGAGTGACACCAGGTTCCAACCCCAGTTGACCAGGGCGCCGAGAACGAGTGCCAGCACGACCTCCCCCACACTGACGAGCGCAGCACGGCGATTGCCGAACTCATGCCTTAGCGCCGCGATGGTGCTGACACAGGGGACATAGAGCATGACGATCAGGGCGAAAACGTACATCTGCTGAGGGGTCATCACAGTTCCTAGCTGGGACGTGTGCATCAAAGTGGTCAGCATGATGAGGGCAAGTTCCTTGCGCAGGACGCCGAAGATGAGGACGACCAGCGCCACGGGAGGAAGCCCCAGGACACCTTGCGTGAAGGGCGCCGCCCATGTCGTGAGAGGAGTCAGCCACCCCAGCTTGTCGACAACATAGAGGACAACCGAGCCACCTGCAATGATGGGGAACGCGAAGACAACAAAGTCCTTGAGTCTGAACCAGGTCTGCTTGAATGTGATGCGCAAAGGCGGCCACTTCAGCCTGGGCATCTCCATAATGAGTCCGGGATTGGTCCCCGGAATAAATCGGTTCAGTGCGCGCCCTACGACGAAGACGATGAGGAGGCTGATAACGTAGAGCGACAGCGCGGGCCAGAAACCCATGAAAGTGCCTACAAGCCCCAGAATGACGACGGTGCGCGCCGAACATGGGACGAGTGTCGCAAGCACACCGGCGATGAAGCGATCCCGGTCGCGTTCCATGATGCGCGTCCCCAAGACTGCGGGGACGTTGCACCCAAACCCGAGGATGATGGGCATGAATGCCTTACCATGCAGGCCCATCCGGTGCATGATGGCGTCGGTCAGGAATGCCATACGTGCAAGGTATCCCGAGTTCTCCAGAAACGATAGGATGATGTAAAACGGGACGATATAGGGGAGGGCGACGGAGACGCCCGCCAGGATACCCTGCAAGATGCCGCCCCACAGGAAATCCCGCAACCATGGGACAATTGGGAGAGCCAGAAAGGTCTTCTGCAGAGAGCCGAAGAGAGTGTCCAGGACAGAGGAGAGCCGGCTCCCCAGGACGAAGATGAGACCAAAAACGGCAAACATGACGACGACCAGGGTCACCCACCCGAAAACGCGATGGAGCAGGAGCTTGTCCAGTCGATCCCCTGGCGCGTTGTCGCGGCGCTCGGGTCGCCGAATCGATGCGGCGACAATACGAACACAGGCGCTGTACCGTTCCGCAGACATGATGCTGGCGCCTGATTCTCCGTGGATCTGCTCCAGGTCATGTGCAAGTCCAGCTGCCACCTTCGTCACGGAATCGCACGCACTGCAGCGGCCCATGATCTCAGCATCTCCCTCCAGCAATTTGATGGCCAGGAAACGTGGGTTGTAGTGGGCCAGACTGTCAGGCAGGGTGACCGCCTTGAGTTCCGTCTGCAGCGCTTGGATGGTGCGCTCGACCTCCTTGCCATAGGTAACCGGCGCGACGGGGGGTCTTCCCGCTGTCGCCAGGCACGCGTCGACCAAGGCGTCCAGCCCTTTTCCTGCAGCACCCGACGTGCGGACGACAGGCACACCGAGGAGCAAGGCAAGCTTTGATTCGTCAATGACCAAACCTTCCCTGACAGCCAGGTCGATGAGGTTAAGCGCCGTGACGAGCGGGGCACCCAGTTCCCTGAGCTGAAGCGTGAAATACAGGTTGCGTTCCAGCACCGTCGAGTCAACCACGTTGACGACCACGTCCGGCTGAGCCTCGGCGATAAACTCGCGGCTGATCACCTCTTCCTGTGAGTAGGTCGACAGGGAGTAGATACCCGGCAGGTCGACAACTCGGATATGTCTCCCTTTGTAGTCAAAGGAACCCTCCGCCAGTTCAACGGTCTTGCCCGGCCAGTTGCCGATGATCTGGTTCATGCCGGTCAGGGCGTTGAAGATAACGGACTTGCCAACGTTGGCATTGCCGGCCAGTGCGATGGTCAGGTCGAAACGTTCTCCGCGTATAATGCGCGGCTTGACCTCACAGCACTCCATCATCGTTCCTCCGGTGTGACGATGACCTTTTGGGCGACACCGCGTCCGAGAGCGGTGCAGGCCCCGTGGGCTTCGACCTCGACAGGTCCTCCCGACTGACGGTTGCAGACCGTCACGGTCGAATCCTGCCCAAGTCCCAGGTCTTCCAGCCGCCTCCGGACTGCCTGGCCTCCACGTATCCAGCGCACGCGGTAGGGTCTGCCCGTGTCTGCCTGGTCCAGAGTGACAGCTCCGAGGTCGACCATGTTGACCACCATTGCCATACGCCTCTCAAGGTCCGCGGCGTCAGCGTCGGTCAGGACGTGTTCCAGCTTGCATGCTTCTCTGTGGGCCGTATCCTTCCGCAGCCCAAGCATGCACAGCATATGCTCGGCTAGCTGGTGTCGGCGCACGATGCGTCTGCCGGTCACTCGCCCTTTCTTCGTGAGAGCGAACGAGGACCCCTCAGTCGTGATGTCTCCGGACATCGCGAGGTCAAGCAGCAAGTCGGCGAGCCGCCGGCCGGCGAGGTCCTGTTCCGCGGCCAGGTCCGCGGCTGTCGAGGAACGGTGCGCCTGCTCCAGACGGCAAAGCGCCTCGAGGCATTCCTCGCGATCTTCCGACGTGACTGATTCGTTTTCGCTGTTCATTTGACAGAATCCTCTCTGACCGCTGCGTGCGGTCTGCCGGGTCATACCCGGTCGATGACGCTGACCTTCCCCCTTGGGTGGTCTGCCGGTGATGCTACCCGGCCTTCAGTTCCTTGATCGTAGCGGCCAGAGCCATGATGAGCTCCGGCGTCCCCATCGACTCCTCACCCATGACCTCGGCCGCCGCGTCTCCGGCAAGCCCATGAATGTATGCTCCCTGAGCCGTTGCCAGGTCAGGTGCCACTCCGCGTGCGACCAGCGACAGGATGATACCCGCGAGAGCGTCGCCCATGCCGGGTTTGGCCATGCCGGGATTGCCGGTTGTGTTGATGTACAGCGAGCCGTCGGGCAGAACCGTGAGCGAGCGGTGTCCCTTGAGATGCACGACAGCGCTTGCCTGGGCGGCAAGTGTCTGCGCCGGGCTCAGTGTTCCGCTCTTCTCGACGTCCTCGGGTGTCAGGCCCACCAGGTGGGCGAATTCGCCGGCGTGCGGGGTCAGGATTGTCGGAGCGTCGCGTTTCCACAGGACGTCGAGATGACCTGCGCAGGCGAACAGCGCGTCGCCGTCCAGGATGAGCGTTCCCTTGAAGGCGCCGGCAAGAAGCAGGACAGCCTCCAGCGTCCGGGGATTACGCCCCAAACCTGGGCCTATCACCGCCGCGGTCGTATCTTCCAGTAGTTCCAGAATATGGGGAATCGCCTCGACGGTAAGGACGTCGCCGGCGAAAGCATGAACGATCGGCCCGTCAACCTTGACACGGACGACGTCCGCGATGCTCTGAGGTACGATCAAGTGGACCGTGCCTGTCCCAGCGGTGAGCGCAGCCTCGGCGGCAAAGACGGGGGCACCCGTGTAGTCGGGAGAGCCGGCGATGATGGATACCTTGCCATAGGTGGCTTTGTGCATGGTCCGCATTCGTTCCGGGAACTCGGGAGGTTCGGTCAGCTGAGCACGGATCGCGCTCTGTTCCAGCAGGATGTCGGGGTAGATGAGCTGTTCGACGTGAATTTCACCCGCTGCTTCTGCGCCCGTCCCTATGTACAGGCCAAGCTTTGGAAGACCAAACGTGACGGTATCGCTGGCAAAGATAGGAGTCCCTAACGCCATACCGGTGTCACAGTCGATGCCGGATGGGATGTCCACCGCAACGACAGCGTGCGCGAGGCTTGTGTTGACGATCTCAATGATATCCACGGCTATCCCTGAAACGGCGCGGTCGAGGCCGATACCAAACAGGGCGTCAATGACGATGGCGTCTTCGTCGATCGATTCCTCGATCTTGTCCAGGACCTCTTCGTCCGTGACATTGACCACCGTGTCTTCGGGGGCGACCCGCTCCAGGAATGCGTGTTCCGTCTCCGCATCGTCGCTGGGACGTCCTTTGACGGGGACCGCGAATACCGTGACAGGGAAGCCGGCGAACAGAAGGTCGCGCGCTGCAACGAAGCCGTCGCCTCCATTGCCACCCGTACCACACAGCACAACGAAGTGCGGCCGCAGTCCCTTGTCAGCGTCCTCGTCCGCGATGCTCAGGGCGGCGTCCGCGACAGCCTGGCCGGCACGCTCCATGAGCACAATCGACGGCATACCGTATTCGTTGAAGGTGTGTTTCTCGATACTGCGGATCTGACTACGAATCGCCACTCTCATACATGCTCCCGAATTCTCCCAGGGTCACCATGGCCACGGCGACCGCGTACTCGCGTTCGTGGCTGATGCTGAGGGAACAATTGAACCAGGGCATCCCGCGGATAACGGCAATCGGCGCACCCTCCGGGCCTGGAGCGATCTCGACTTCGCGCAGCGTCGGAAGATCCGTGAGAGGCAGCAACTTGATGACGGCCTCTTTGGCGGCCCAGCGGCCTGCGAGACACTGCCAGCGGTCCGGGCGGTCACAGGTCTCGAGCTCGGAGACGGAGTAGACGCGGTTCAGAAAGCGTTCTCCATACCGTTCCCCCAGAGTCCGGATACGCGCCACGGCCACAATGTCCACGCCGAGTTGTTTCATTCTCTTAGTATAGCAGCAAAGACACGGACGACGCTGTCCCTACCGTGAATCAGTTCAAAAGGCCCGTTCATGCGGGCTGACCGGCACCCCGCGTCCGCGTTTCATTATGCCTCCTCCTGGCTAGAATATGGACAGAAGTCAAGCATGCCAAAGGAGGCCGGTATGGCGAAGAAGATTGCTGTTCTGCTGGACGAGATGGTGAATGAGCAGGAGTTCATCTATCCCTACTATCGCCTCAAGGAAGCAGGATTCGAATCGGTCAGCATTGCGACGGAGAAACGAGTCTACAAGGGAAAATACGGCGTGCCCTTCACGCCGGACATGCTCATCGGAGACGTCACACCCGGTGACTTCGACGGAGTGGTCGTACCCGGCGGATACGCGCCGGACTTCCTGCGCCGGACGAGAGCAGTGCTTTCCTTGGTTAGCGAGATGAATGACAAGGGCAAGCTGGTGGCGATGATCTGTCATGCCGGCTGGGTGGGCATCAGCGCAGGGATCGTTAAAGGGCGCACGCTCACCAGCACCAGCGCCATCAGGGACGACCTGTCGAATGCCGGGGCAATTTGGGTCGACCAGGTGGTTGTCGTGGACGGAAACCTCATCACGTCGCGGTCGCCGGCCGACTTGCCGGACTTCATGCGCGAGGTCCTGAGGGTGCTCTCTGCTCAGAGGTAGCACTGCCTGGGGCAGATCGGCAGCATGCAACACCGGCCAGCACGGTTGGCGACCGACTATTTGCATGTACAATGAATGAGGAGCAACCATGGGGTTCAAAGAGAACGGCGAGACACTGCTGTCAAGGCTCTACTGGAGCCGGTGTGAGCCGGCTGCCACTGCCGGCATCTCCTCGGGAATCGTCTCCCAGGCCCGCTTCAACCCTGCGCCAGCTCAGGTGCTGGTGCGTCAATTGCAGCGTTCATATGGAGCGACCGTGACCTTGGCGTGCATTTCCGTATCCCAGTCAATCGCGGAGGCAGCATGAGCAAATTCATCTTCGTTACCGGCGGCGTTATGTCGTCGTTGGGCAAGGGGATCTTCTCCGCTTCTCTGGGACGCATCCTTCTCGACGAGGGTTTCTCCGTGACCATTCTCAAGATGGACCCGTATCTCAACGTCGATGCCGGCGTGCAGAACCCGTTTGAGCACGGCGAGGTCTTCGTGACTGAGGACGGGGCGGAGACCGACTTGGATCTGGGACACTACGAGCGCTTTCTCAACCAGAACTTGCACCGCATGAACAATGTCACCAGTGGGCAAGTTTACCTGTCCGTCATCGAAAGAGAACGCAAGGGCGAATATCTGGGGCACACCGTGCAGATCATCCCACACCTCACTAGTGAGATCCGCAGCCGTGTTACGAAGGTCGCCGAGGCGTCGAAGGCCAACTTCGTGATCGTCGAAGTCGGCGGCACGGTCGGCGATATCGAAGGCCTGCCATTTCTTGAAGCCATCCGCGAGTTCTGGACTGAGGATCCTGGGGGCTCGATTTTTGCTCACCTGACATATGTTCCCTATCTCGAGACGACGGACGAACTCAAAACCAAGCCCACTCAGCACAGCGTCGGTGAACTGCGCAAGATCGGCATCCAGCCCATACTGGTCGTGGCACGCGGGGTAAAGGAACTGCCGACCGACCAGAAGCGCAAAGTGGCCCTGTTTTGCGGTGTTCCCGAGGGTCATGTCATCTCGCTGCCGAACCTGACCTCGGTGTACAAGGTCCCAAACTACTTGCAGGAACAACATGTTGGTCACCTTGTCCTGTCAGCGTTCGGCATGACACCCCGCACGGCCGAGACCGAGACGCCTTGGGTGCGGTTCACAAGGACCATCGACCAAGCGAAGACACCGCGCAGGCTGGCCATTGTCGGCAAGTACGTTCAGCTGAATGATGCCTACTTGTCTCTCCGCGAAGCGCTTCACCATGGCGCATGGGCGACCGGATGTGACCTGCACATCGACCTGATTGACAGCGAAGACGTCGAGAAGCAGGGGACGTGCCTGCTGGACGCTGGCCGGTACGACGGCATCCTGGTCCCCGGGGGCTTCGGGAAACGTGGCATCGAAGGCATGATCCTGGCTGCGGGATACGCACGTACCCACAATCTGCCTTACCTGGGCATCTGCCTGGGCATGCAGGTTGCCAGCATCGAGTTTGCGCGGAACGTGCTCGACTTGGCGGACGCAGACTCTCAGGAGTTCAAGCCGGAGGCCAGAGACCTCGTCATTTACCTCATGCCGTCGCAGAGGGACGTGCAAAAGCTCGGCGGGACCATGCGGCTCGGCGTCTACGAGAATGCTATCACACCGGGGAGCAAGGTGGAAGAGGCCTATGGGACATCTACGCTTTCCGAACGCCATCGTCATCGTTACGAGTTCAATAACGACTACCGTGCAGCCTTCGAAGAACATGGCATGCGCGTCGCTGCTGTCTACCCAGAGGAAGACCTGGTCGAGTCCCTCGAACTCAAGGGTCATCCGTTCTTTGTCGGCGTCCAGTTCCACCCCGAGCTCTCGTCCAAGCCGCTCCAGCCCGGTCCCCTGTTCGTGGCGTTTGTGAAGGCCATGTTGGCACATGAAGGGTAGAACACAGGTTCGCACGATCACTCTCAACCAGGCGGCGGGCGACGTGCTGGACCGACTGCAGGTCATCGGTGATGCGGGACAGGTGCGCGCCGAATCCGAGGTGAACCTGCGAACAGTGCTGACGCAGACGGCCTCGGCACTGTTCAAACCCGAGGAACTGCCACGCTACCTGCAGGTACAGCTTGCCGGCAATGCCGGGAGTATCCCCTCGTGGAATAATCTGACCGGTGAGCACCTGACACATCTAGGCCTGCCACGCCACCCAGGGGGCGTTCGGGCCGACGAATGCGGGACGCTCATCTTGACGTTGGTACCTGCCACCATCGATTACGTGGCGCAGGTGGAAGGGCGCGAAGTCTGCTCCTCCGCAATGGTTGATCCGAGGGCGACGACGGCTTCTTTCGAAGACGGCATCCACCGCACCGCTATGACGACACCCGAGCTTACCGTGACCAGGAGTGCGTTTCCCCATGGACTGATGGACCTGTCCTTCGTTCAAGTGACGTTCCGGCTGCATAACACCAGCGACCAGTTTCACGCCGTGACGCTTGTCCTTCTCATCAAGCCGTTCGACGAGATGGGCATCACCAGTCTGGAACGGTTCAGTTTCTCCCGGGATAACCTCATCATGCTCAATGGACAACGCGTCGCCTTTGCCCGTGAACGACCGAGCAGGACAACAGTCACCGTCTACGATCCCCGAGCTGGGAGTATGGTGGACGCCGATGCCGGCGGCGAAGTCGTTTCGCCGACGGGGCTCATGCAGCTGCGGCTTGCGTTCGATCATCAACTCGAGCCCGGGGGCGACACCGAGGTCACGTTCTTCTTTCTCCTCGACAGGGACCGCACCTGCAAACAGGAGGAGCTCACGCTCCTTCTTGGGCAGAGCGCCGGGATCCTCGAGCAGGAGCACCGGCTCGTCGTGACGCAGGAGAAGCACGTAGGATATCGCACGGGCGACGAACGCCTCAACCGTTTTTCCGCTAACCAGCTGCTGCACCTGTCGTCTCTGGAAGCCAGCGCCGTCTCAGTATTCGAGGGCGGCGTGGATGCCGTTGCCTTGCCGGCGCTCGTCGAGGCGTATGACCGAGTGGGTCAGGTCGACACGGCTTCCAGTCTTTTACGAGCCTATGCGGCGCAATTACTCCCAGGACCCGCTCTCTCGGCGGATGCGGCGTTTGCATACGCGAGCTTCGTCATCACCCTGGGCTGGCATCTGAAGGTGGCACGCCAGGTGCAGCTGCGCAGGCAGCTGTTTCCCGTTGTGGAACAGTTCGTCACTTGGCTCGGCCAGTCGCAGACAACTGTAGAGCCTATCGCCATCAGTCTGCTGGGACCATTGAAGCGTTCCGGCCCCGTGCTGCACCTGGTACTGGGCAAGGCTATCGAGAGCTACCAGAGCATGCTCTCCGAGAAGGACAACGTACGGCTCAGACTGTGTGATGACCTCCAGCTGCGGCTGCTCAAGCAAGCGGATTCCGCTGGCAGCCATGTTGGTCCCGGCAAACCGACGTTTGCGGACATTGCACCAGTCACGGCCTACGCTCTGTTCGGCGCGCACGGCACGGAAGACGCTGTCCTGACCAGCAGCATGAGCTGGATCGCCGAGCGCTGGTTGCATAACGGCATTATCGCGAACCCCTTCCTCGGGTCGCTCGGCGACATCCGTCTGTCACTGCTGTATGCCAAAGCTCTGATTCTGCGCCGCGAGGGTGGAGAGCACGGCCTGATGCAGGAGGGTCTCGAGCAGCTTGGTGTGTCCGACTCTCTCCCCGACTACGTCGACCTGCACACCAGGAGATCTCTTGCCGGCTCGCGACACAGTCCCGTCGCTACGGCGCTCGCTATCGAATTGCTGACCAGCCTCATCTTCGTCGAACGCGGCACCTACCTGAGCATCATGCCGGTGCCGACGCCCGAGCTGTTTGCCGGAGACGGCATCGACGTCCACGGCCTGCAGTCTACATTCGGCGAACTGTCCGTGCGTATGCAGCGTCTAGGCGACAAGATCCGATTCAGCATGCACTCGGATTTCCTCCGAGGTGCCAGCGCCATTGAACTCAACTTCCCATGGGAACTCAAGGAACTGGTCGCACGCAAGGGAACGGTCAAGTACGTGACTGGAGGGACCGTTGTTATGGAGCCTGCAGACCTTATTGAGGGCGAGGCCATCATCACCAGCCCCGGCTAGTAATAGACAGGCCGTTTTTTTTCAGGTATTCTGGTAAGGGGTCGACACCTTGAAGACAGGCGTATGGAAAAGCGCCGGGCGTGAGCCCGACGCTTGTGCGTTTGATAGAGAATGGACAGGCTACTTCTTGTTGACCACCAACCCGAAATGCTTCATGGTCACCAGTTTGCGGTTCCAGTTTTTCTCGACCTTGACACGGAGGTCGAGCTCGACCCGCTCACCCAGGAAATGGACAAGGTTCTTGCGGGCGACATCCTTGATGGTCGCGATGAGTTCACCGCCCTTGCCGATGACCATGCCCTTCTGAGAGTCCTTGGCGACATAGACGCTGACCATGGCACGGATACCCTTGGCGGACTCGGAGATGTCGTCCGTGACGACGGCCGTCGAATAGGGGAGTTCGTCCTGCAGACGGGAGAATAGCTGTTCGCGCACGGTATCCGCAACGATGAGCTCGATGGGGTGAGATGTCAGGGTCTTGTCGTCGAAATAGGGCTCGCCGACCGGCATTGCGTCGATGGTCGCCTTCACCAGCGGCGTGACGCCTTCGCCCGTCGCTGCCGAAACGTGGAAGACGGCGGTCGGATGGAGCTTCTCCACGAAGGGAGCAGCTACCATCTCATGGCGCTTGGCGGTGTCCAGGTCCAGCTTGTTGACGACGAGGAAGATGGGCTTGGCGAGCTTCGTGACGATGGCGATCATCTCTTCATACTCAGCGTCAGGATAAGCCGACTGGTCGATGACAAAATAGACGACCTCGATGTCCTCCAGCGACTGCAGCGCCGTGTCCACAAGGTACTTGTTGAGCTTGCTCTTGCTCACCTTGTGATATCCGGGCGTGTCGACGAAACAGACCTGGGCATCCTTCTTGTTGAGGACGCCAAGAATGTTGTACCACGTAGTCTGCTGTTTGGGCGACACGATAGACAGTTTGGTGCCAAGGATGGTGTTCATCAGCGACGACTTCCCGACGCTGGGCTTGCCGAAAATCGATACGAATCCACTCTTCATAATGAGAGTGTATAGGCTTTTGCGCCCCAGACAAACGCGTGTACAATGAACTCCATACTATTCTATTGGAGGTTCCCCATGCTGATCCAGGTGGCTATCAACAATATCGAAAGTGTTGAGCAAGGCGAAGAGATTCTCAAAAAGTGGCACTACCACCTTGACGAGGATCAGTCTCGCGTCGTAGTGGAGCGTGATGTGGAGGGCGCCACCGTTCGCATCTCGGGGTTCCATCCGTGGGCTGATGAGATGGAAGAGGACGGCGAAGAGTGCTCCTGTGGTGGTGACAACGACAACTGCGAGTGTAACAGCGGCGATTGCTGCAAGGAAGGCAACGAGCACGTCGAGGACGGGTCCTGCTGCTGCAAGGGCGAAGATGACGCCGCAGATGACGAAGACGAGGAAGTTGAAGACGACGAGGATGATGGCGAGGACGAGGAGTCCGAGGCCATCTATCTTGGCCAGGCCCTGTTTGTACCGGCCGCGGATCAGGCTCGTGTCCTGGCTGGTGAACTGATGGACGACGATTACATCGGTACGGTATCCGTTTCGATGGCCGGTGCCCTGCTCACCGACACGGACGTATTTCGCGCACTGCCTGCGGACACGAAGGATGCCATCATCGCCGCCATCGAGGAGCTTGGCGACGCCGAGGCGTATCTCTCGATGTATGAGGTCATGGGGATCAAGGATTAGGAACACGTCTGTCTATGAGTATTCTTTCGGCTGTTGCGACGTTGGCTGCCGCCCCTGAAGGGGCGGCAGGAGGTTTTGTGCTCCGGTTTCCTCTGGGCGCGGCGGTCAACGCCGTCGCAGTCGTGATCGGCAGTGTACTCGGTATGCTCGCCGGCAAGTCTCTCAAGGAGGACACCCGTACCGCCATTTTCATCGCGAATGGGCTGGCGGTAGCTTCCATCGGGACCGGCATGGCTCTCAAGACGGGCAATGCCGTCATCATGGTCATGGCCATCGTGAGCGGCGTCATCGTGGGAGAGCTCTTGCGGCTCGAGGACCGGCTCAACGCAGCGGCCGACCGCTTCCAGAAGCGGCTTCATGTCGCCTCCGGCAGCTTGTGGGCAGAGGGACTTGTCACTGCCACCCTCATCTACTGCATCGGCCCCATGACCATCATAGGTTCCATCCAGGAAGGGATAACGGGGGGTGGCACGCTCATCTACACGAAGTCTATCCTCGATCTGGTCATCAGCATATCGCTCGCCGCCGCACTGGGCAGCGGTGTGGCGTTCAGCGCCATCCCTGTATTCATCATTCAAGGGAGTCTGACCCTGCTGGGTTCGGCGCTGGGCTTCCTGATGCAGCCCTATATCCTCAATGAGCTGATCGCTACGGGCGGCCTCATAGTCATGGCCATCGGCATCAACCTGCTGGGACTGAAGAAAATCAAGCTGGCCAACCTCCTTCCCGGCCTGATCTTCGCCATCCTGTATGCGCTTCTTTTCCACGCCCTGAAGCTCGTCTGACCCCATCTCTCCCGCCTCGGAAGACACCCAAGCTCGTCCACCGTACGTGCCCCTCCATAACAGGAGAGCAGGGCAACCCCCTGCCAAGGAGGCACGACATGGACGAGCTTGTCAAACTAATCAGCAACATTGGCTTCCCGATCGCCGTCTCTGTGTACCTGCTGACCATATTCGGAGGCAAGCTGGACCGAATGCAGGCGAGTTTGGACCGGCTGACAGACGTCATCGAGAGTGCTTTGCACATCAATGGCTCGGTAGTCACACCGTGATGAGGCCCCTCACCCACATGATCCTGCACCACAGTGCGACGGATGCGACCCTCGGGAGTGGTGACCCTGAAGGCGCTGCGTTGTGGGCCGCGATCGAACACAATCATCAGAGACACTGGGCAAGAACGGTTCCTGGTTACATCTGCGACTACCATCTCGGCGTCGGTCCCAGAGGGGCCGTATTCACCGGACAACCGCTTGCCATGGTCGCTTTCAACTGTGGCAATGCGCAGCTCAACGTTGTGAGTATCGCCATATGCTTTCTGGGCAACTTCCAGGTGACGCGCATGCCTGCGGCGCAGTACTCGGCGGGCGTGCAATTGCTGAGTTCGCTGGCTGCGCAGCACCATATTCCAATCTCCCGTGTCATGCTTCACCGCGAGGTTCCGGATGAGAGGACGGGCATTCCCGGCTTCACGGCGTGCCCTGGACGCTGGTTTCCTTGTGTGGCCATCCGGGCCGCCCTTCAGGAACATGGGGGAGATGCCTCATCTCGAGCTGCCATGACGCGATAGCCGTGGTACGATGACAAAACCCCCGCCAGCTGGCGGGGGTTTTGTCATATCTTGATACAGAACTTCAGGTACGCTGGTCCATGTAAACACGCGGCACGCGCTTCGAGATTCCAGTCAAGACCTCGTAGGAGATAGTCCCCATGAGTTCTGCAAGTTCGTCGGCGGTAATCGAAAGACCGTCCTGCTTGCCGATCAGGGTCACAGGATCGCCAGCTCTTGCGGCTGGGATATCGGTGACATCGATGGCGCAGACATCCATGCTGATACGGCCCACGACAGGCGCGAACCGCCCCCGGAGGATGACACGCGCCGTGTTGGATAGTGCGCGCAGATAGCCGTCGGCGTACCCGATGGGGATGAGCGCCATGCGGGTCGGCCGGTTGGTGATAAACGTCCTCCCATAACCGATGCCATGGCCTGCTGGCAGCTCCTTCACCATTTCCAATTCTGTTCGCAGTGAGAGGACTGGCCGTACGGAACAGGTCGGGGTCGAGATGGGTGGACAGCCGTACAGCAGGATGCCGGGACGTACCCCGTCCAGCATGACGCCGGGAGACGTAAACATGCCCGCCGAGTTGGCCAGGTGCACCATTGCCGGCTGGAGGCCGCGTGCACGGAGCTCTCGCACCACCACCGCAAACTGTGTTGCTTGCAGCAACGTGAACTTCGGGTCGGATTCGGCGCACGCAAAGTGCGAGTACAAACCCACGATTGCCACGTGTGGGACCGCGGCACTACGCAGGATCTGCTCTGTCGCATTGTCTGCCAGGACTCCTGCGCGCCCCATACCGGTGTCGACGTTGTAGTGCAGGTGCACCGTATGTGTGCCCGCCGCCGCTCCATACATTGCCGTCGTCGTCTGGTTGACCGTCGTGAGGGCGACATTGTTCGTGACGGCATACGGGACGAAGTCGGCAGGCGAGTGCCCCAGGACAAGGATTTCCACCGTAATGCCGCTTTCACGGAGTTCAACAGCCTCGTCGGGCGTCGCCACTGCCAGCAGCCGGACCTGTTCCTGTTCCAGCACCGCCGCGATGCGCGCTACGCCGTGGCCGTAGGCATCAGCCTTCACAACACCAATGACCTGCGTTGTGAGCGGAATACATGTCCGGATGGCCCACAGGTTGTCGCGGATTGCTGCCAGATCGATCTCTGCTACGGTAGGCCGATACATTGTCGTTTCCTCCAGATTCAGTTGTCTCGTTTTCCAGTCTGGTGCCATGGTACCGATGCCCCGCTCCATGTCAAGGACGCTTGGTCGGAAGCCATGTCCGCGTATACTGTCTCCATTCTGGGGAGGAAAGCATGATGACGATACTCGTGACCGGATTTGAACCCTTTGGCGGCGAAGCCATCAACCCGTCATGGGAAGCCGTCAGGCGGCTGAATGGCAACACGGGTGATCCCCGCATCGAACGCCTGCTGGTGCCCGCGACCTACGCAGACAGCATCGGGACGGTGACAGAAGTTATCGACCGGCTTCGTCCAGCCGCCGTCGTGATGGTTGGTCAGGCGGGAGGACGAGCGGAGCTCAGCATCGAACGTGTCGCGATCAACTGTGACGATGCGCAGACTCCAGACAATGCCGGTGTTCTTCGCAAGGACACGCCCATCGTTTCACAGGGTCCAATCGCGTACCTGGCCACGCTGCCCATCAAGCAAATCGTCGCTGGACTTTGCAGTGCCGGGTTCCCGACTGTCGTCAGCAACACGGCGGGCCTGTTCGTGTGCAATCACCTGTTCTATGGCGTCCTGCACCACATTGTCACACGTAATCTGGATACCAAGGCTGGGTTCGTCCACGTGCCGTTCCTGCCCGAACAGGTGACGGGTAAACCAGGGACGCCCTCCATGTCGCTGGAAACGATCGTGGCCGGGATTGACTGCATCGTTGCCGCCCTGACGTCGAACGCACGGCCGTAGCAGGTTTGCATGGATACACGAATGATGGAAACACTCGACAAAGGGGGAGTCATGAAGAGGAATCGGAAACTGCTGTGTGTTGGGCTTGTCGCTGTTCTTGTGCTGTTCTGCCTGGTCAGTCCGGTGGACGCGTGGGACAGCCACGGCGCCTGCACGAAACTCATTATCAGTGATCAGGAGTGGTTGAAGGCGTATGATTCGATCACCGTGACACCGTGGACCTACAAGGATGTGGATACAGCCGCAATCGGACCCAACTTCGTCCTGCAATACATCGAGGGCAAGCCAGGCACGGTGACCAGCGCCGCCGCCATCCTGACCAACTACGCAGACGAGCCGGACTGGAAGATGGACCAGGATCTCAATCTGAGCCCGTTCCAGGCGTTGACGGGCGGTTCACAGGGATGGCGCCATCAGTATTATGGCCTGGGCTGGCTGCGCTTGGGCGTCGCGCCATCGCGGGCACAGTACTTCTTCGACCTGGCAGGCAAGGCCAAGGCGAAGGGCGACTTGTACTGGACCTTCCGGTACCTTGCACGGGCCATCCACTACGTACAGGACACCACGCAGCCCTATCACGGTGCTCCTGCTCCCGTCGGCCTCATCTTCAAGGGTATCGGCAACTTCGGCTCGCTCCTGGCATCGGCGACCAACCATCACTACAACCTGGAGGAGTATCAGAGTGCGATGGTTGCACGCAGCAGCCCGGTATTCGTTGGCACGTTGCGAAATGCCGCTCCGCTGGACACCGCGACCGCAACCTCGGCAGGCTGGTTGTGCCGCCATGGTGCTTATCTCAGCAGGCCCGAGGTCCGCAAGCTGTGGCCGCTGGAGACCACGTTTTTCGGCGACAGCGTCAACGGCAAAGACAGCTGGCTGTTCGACGAAAGCGCTCTCCATGTCGCTGACCCTGGTACCGTGCAGGCAACGTACGATCAGGAGCTCAGCGTTCCGCTGGGTCGCATGTCCAGCTACACGAAGACACTGCTTCTGCTGGCACGCCAGGCGTACGGCCTGTAAGAAGCCAGAGCTTCATCAATTGTGAATCCCTTTGGGGTCAGGCACCATTGGTATTCACAATTGAGTCACAGGTTGTGGATATCTTTCCACTCGGCGCGGGCCCGCTCGAAGACCTTGTCAACCGCCTCACTGAAGCGAGTCCACAACGCTTCGTTTTCCTCCGGCGGAACCGGTCCCGAGAACTTCCATCGCTGCTGGAGTTTCTTGGCTTGTTCCTTGGCCTCGAACGGGTCTCGCTCGTCCAGGAGAGCCTCCGCCTCGGCGCACAGCTGTTCCTTGGCCTCGACGTTCTCGCCCGTCCACGAGCGGTAGAGTTCGAAGAAGTGGTCGCAGACGGATCGATATTCCTGCCACAGCGACTCGCCCTCGGCACGTGCCACGGGCCCCGCTCCTATATACTGTTTCTGAAGCATCAGCACCTTATCGCGTGCGTCGCGCCATGAGACACCCTTGCCGGCCTTGTCGGTCAGCTCGCGGATGAGCCGGATGACGTCGCTCCGCTTCTCGGTGCTGTTGCCACGGAGGGTTCCCAGTTTGCCCACGACGGCCTGGCAGGCAGCGCGGTATGCCTGCAGCAGGTCGGCTTCGCTTGCTGCGGCGACCGGTCCGACGTCCGCATATGCCTGTTGCAGCTCGAGCAGAACAGCGCGCGTCGCTTTCCAGTTATCCAGAGGGCGCCGGCTCAACGCCTGGATGCGGGAGACGATCTTCTCCTTCTGCTTCAGAGCCTCGTGTTCCGCCTCGCGCTGACGGACGTGAAAGGCGGCGAGCGCGCGCCGGAGTTCACGCTCCATGACCTCGTGCTGGTCGTGGGGCAGTTGTCCCGCTTCGTGCCAGTCGTGTTCCTCGATGTCCGCCACTTCGCGCCGCGCTGATTCCCATGCGAGTCCGTTCGTGATGTCCGTCAGGTTCTCGACGCGGCGCAGCAGGTTCTCCTTGCGCGCGTGATTGGCGTCGTACCATGCGTCTCTATGCGCTTCGAAAGCGCGCTCTGCGGCTGTGAACCGTGCCGACAGGGCGGTGTCCTCCTCGTGACGGGCCGTCTTTTTCCATAGCTGGGTCAGCTGCTTCAGCCGCTCGCTCGAGGCTGCCCACATCGTGTCGTCTATTTCATCGAGTAACTGTTCGGCGCGCGTGCAGAGGTACTCGCGGTACTCGTGGATAGGAGCGCCGCGCATGCGCTGTTCATCGAACCACTGTTCCTGTCTCCTCGTGAAGGTCGCCACGGCATCGTTGAATGCCTTGCGGAAGGGAGCCGTCGCTACGTCGTCAGACCAGCCCGTCAGACGCCACTCGTGCATCAGCCGATCCAACGTCGACCGCGCATTCTTCCAGTCCGTGGATGGGGTCAACGCCACGGCTGCCGACGAGAGCTGCTTCTTGCGCTCCAGGTGCTCGGCCGCGAGGCGTGTGGCTTCCTTTTGCATGCGCGCAAGGCGTGTGGAGTATTCTTCGGCTTCATCCCGCCCTGCGAGGGCGGCGACACGGATGGAGGCGGTCGTCAGCCGGGGCAGCAGTTTCGCCTTATCTTGTGCTTCGCTATAAGCGTTTGCCAAGGCTGCGACGGCGTAAGAGATAACCTCAAAGGAGGGGTCGGTCGGTTCCTTGCGGGGAGCGCTTCCTTCTCCGGCGAGTGCGTGCGTCGCAGACTGTATCCTGTCCTGCCGTTTCATCGTTGTACAGGCTCGAGCAGGACCCAGCTGTCATTGATGCAGGAGTTGCCATTCGGTGTGAGCCCGGGAGTGACGAGCAGATTGACGCCCTCCACGCCCTGTGGCAGTACGACGGTCTGAGCGGCGACACTCTTGTCGAGGTGGATGCGTACATCCAGTGAGCCCAGCGCATTGCGCAGGGTCACCTTCTGACCCTCGATGAGGCAGCGTTCGTGTGCAAGATGTGTCGATACCGACGCAATCGGGGGCAGCAGACGTGCACGTGTCTGGTCCGGGTCGATGCCGTTGATGTAGTCGCGCACGTGCACGGTGATGAGATGCAGCATGCCCGGTTGGGCGGCGACGTCGGGAACAACGGAAGGAAAATGGAACGTGTCCTGGATGCGCGGTGCATTCTTGAGACGCCATATGCCTGGGCCCGCAGACGTCAGCCGTGGATCGTTTTCAACGTCCACCAGCCGCGCCCTCTCGGTTGTGAACTGGTCGGGCAGTCCGAGTCGCAGCGCGACGTCCCGAACGATGTCCACCTCGTCGCGGACGCCATCGGGCGGTTCTGCCGCCTTGTTCGTTTTCTGCAGGAGATCATGGAAGTAGCTCATGACGTAATCGTCGCCGCGTTCCAGAAACACGGTCGTGGGCAAGACGAGTGTACAGGCACGGGCCGTCGCGCTCATATGCCAGTCCAGGCAGACTGAGAAGGGGCACTGCTCCAGGAATCGCAGCACTTTGCCAGCATCGGGGCACTGCGAGGCGGGGTTGCCCCTTACAAACATCGCAGCCTCGACGGGCGGATCGATTTCCAGCAGGGATGCTCCCAGGCTGGGGCGCGGCACGAAGCGAGTCTGAGCGCCGGGCACGGTCGCGAAGTCGTCTGGCAGCAGGTCGTCATCACCCTGGTCGAACCAGACACCGCCGCCGGGGACGCCGTGATTGCCCAGCAGGAAGCCGAGGGTGTCGATGATGTGGATCAGGTCGGCACCCCAGCGCGTCCTCTGCAGGCCGTAGCCGGTCCAGATACTGAGGGGCGGCTGGTCGAGGGCGAAGCCGACAAGCGCATGCAAGGCTGCGGCAGAAAGGCCGGTGGCCTCCTGTGCATCCTCGGTGGACACCGACAGACACGCTTGCATGAACGCGTCGTATCCCTCATGCGCTGCTTGCGGTTCGCCACGGAGGTTGATCACCTCGTGACACAGGTACAGGGCGAGCGTCAGGTCCGATCCTGGGCGCACGACCCACGCAGAGTCGCTGGCGGCTGTCGTGGGTGTGGCGCGGACGTCGATGGTCCCCAAGCGGGCACCCTTTCGGCGGGCTTCGTGGAGGATGGCGAGGAAGTGAACGCTGTTCTCAGCCGGGTTGCGACCCCATAGCAGGATTGACTTACTGTCCAATGCTGCGAGTGGCTGATCACGGCCGACGGTGCCATAGCCGCGGGCCAAGCCAATCTTGCCTTCGGAGCCACACAGTGAGCCGCTCGCCATCGTGCCGCCTCCCAGCATCAGGGGAAGGAGGCGCTGGACGCTGTTACCCATGAGCAGATTGCCGGAACCCTCGTAGAAGAGGAAGGACTGGTGGCCATGATGCAGGGCGGCTGACCGGATCGCCTGTGCCGTCATATCCAGGGCCTCGTCCCAGCTGATAGGAACGAACTTGTCGTTCCGGCGTGCCAGAGGTGACGTCAGACGGTCCTGGCCCCGCAGATCACGGACCCAGCGGCGCCCCTTGTGGCAGATGAAGCCGCGCGTATATGGGTTGTCATTCCGTCCCTCCAGCTCCATGAGTCGCCCTTCCCTGCAGGTTGCGACCATGCCACACGAGTCGGGACAGTCATACGCACAGACGGTCAGGTAATTGCCATCGGCCAGCATCGGTTCCTCCACCCCTCAGGGTACCGACAGTATACCTTGGAACTCGCCGGGAGAATGCTACACTTCGGGACGGTTCCGAGAATGTTACACCTTCTTCAAAATACGAACCCCCGGCTGCGATAACCGGGGGTGCGTGATGCTGTTTTCGGAAGGAGAACTATGTCAGTCTGACTTCGATGTCACCACTGCCCGTGTGGACCGAGAGTTCGACGGTCGCCAGGCCCACGGGAATGCGCTGCCGCTGGACTTCGACGTCGACGCCTGGTCCCCTGACGGTTGCTTCGCCTGACCGCGTGTTGACGTCGACCATGACGTCATGCTGGTCAAGTTCTACCCGTACGTCGCCGCTGGTCGTTTTCAGGCGGGCGCCGCTCTGGACGGTCACGCCTTCCAGGCTCACGTCCCCACTGAAGCTGAGGACGTCGGTGTCGTTCAGGACCGTGTTGAGGATGGAGACATCACCCGAATACGACTTGAGCATGCCACGGACGGTGGAGTTGCGGATGTCGACGTCGCCCGACTTACTGATGACGTCGCCATCCACGAGGCACTCGACCAGGTCCACGTCGCCCGACGTCGACTGTGCGGAAGCGAGATGTGCCAGAGAGCTGGCGTCGATTTCGCCGGACACGCTGCGCATGACCGTTTCGCCCCTGAGATCGCTGACGGTGATGTCGCCGGAGACGGTCTTGAGCTCGCACAGCATGTCGGCAGGGATCTCGAGCTCCACGGGCTGGCCATCGCTGCCGAACCCGAGACTGAACGAGAAGCCATGGAATTCGCCAGCCGTCAGTCTCGATTCGACCGCGATGATATCACCGTCCTGACTGGTACGGACGCTGGACCCTCCGCGGACGACCCGGACGGCAGGGAGCCCCTGGATGCCGCGCACCTCCAGGTCCTCGGAGATCAGGCGTACAGTCAGACGACGGCCCACGGTCATGGGCGCGGGTGTGGGAGCCACCGGCAGCGTAGGGGCCGTTGGTACGGCAGGATCGACCAGCAGACATGGTGCCTGCGGGGCTGTCGGCAGCTCGTTCTCGACGGTGCCGAGAGCTGCGAGCAGTTCGTCGTATTGCTCCTGTGTGAGAAGTCCTTTGTCTTTCAGTTCAAGCAATCGTTCCTTCGCTTGGCTCATCACTTCCTCCTTTGATGGTCTTCAAAACCGCATCGACGCTCAGGTCACCAGCTTCCAGCTTGTCCAGCAGTTCCATGACGTCGGGTTTGCGCGCAGCTCTCTCGGCGGTCTTGTCGTCGCCGGCCAATCCGAGTGCCGCCAGCACCTTGTCCAGACGACTCCGCACGGTCGGGTAGGATTGGTCCAGGCGGCACTGGACTTCTTTGAGATTCCCGCGGGCTGCCAGGAAGGTCAGCAGGAACTGCTCGTCCTCGGCAGAAAGGGCAACAAACCGGTCGAGCAGGTACGCTCCTCGCACAGTCGTGTCACAGGCGGGGCAGTGCAGCTCGGCAATCTCCAGCTGTGACCCGCACGATGGGCACGTCGTTGGCAGACGCTTCATGGGAGGTTCACTCGACGCTGAGGACGACGTTGTCTCCGTCGCCCGTATGAACGTTCATCAGTTCGCCGACGAAGGCAGGGTCCGCAACCAGACGCTTGATCCCCTCGACATCGATCGGGACTTCCTTGCCGTCGACATCGATCGTTGTTGTTCCTCTGCGGGTAAGGATGTTCAGGCCGACGCCCACAAGTCCTATTGGAAAACCCAGGTCGACGTGTTTGCCGTCGGCCTTGTCGACGTGAATCCGGAACGTCCGACGTGAACGAGGTTGAGTCCCTTGGATGGGTGGACGCGACTGCCCGGATTCCTGCGGCTCGAGGGCCGCGAGTAGTTCGTCTGCCTCGGTACGTGACAGCTTGCCCTGCTGGACCATGCGTTCGATCTTCTCGTGTTCTTGAGACATGTTCTCCTCCTGGTATCGGATATATGTGTTTAGTCTTTAATGATGTACTCGCGCTTGCCGCTAACCGTCCAGACGACGCTGAAAAGCATCGCCGCCGTTGCCTTGTCCAGTCGGCCACCATACACCATGTCCATCAGTCTCGTCGTCATGTCAGTCATCTCGTGCCTCCTGATAGAATTTTGTTTGATTGCACTTCAATAATATTAATGTGTTAGTGAATGTCAAGAGGTCAGTCGTAAGATAGTGAAGAAAAAGTGAATCCATTCAGTGCTATAGAATGACTGGCGTTAGCACACAGTCTGTGTCCACAGAATCTATTCACTCGCAAGTTATATTATTCATGTGCGGTGACTGGACGCCGAGCGGGGGAGGGGATTAGAGTTGTGGGTGGAACGACCGACAGCACGAGCTAGCCGATCGTACCCGATGGCCGCACAAGACAGGCTACTTCTGAACATCTGGCCTCGACATTGCTGTCAACATGCCAGCAGTGCCCGTACAAGTTTGCGACCACTGTGACTCGCAGTTTTGGAGCGACGTGCAGAATCGTGACACTGCCTTCGTACACTCCATTCACAACGTTTGTGAAATTGAGCGGTGACAGCGTGATGCGCGCCGACGTCTGGTTTAGATAGCCGCCCTACAGGTTGGCCTCGCTCGTGCCTGGTGCAAGGACTGCCTCGAGGGTATGGGCGATAGCGGTTCCATCCTCGATCAGGTCCTCGTCCGTTGGATCAGGCCGCGTAGGCATCTGAGGTTCCTTGCCCTTGGCAGGGGCGCTCATCCTGGGCTGCTTGCCCAGGACCTCCTGGTGGCCGACGACTAGAGCACCGCGAGCCTTGAGCCGGCGCCCCATGAGTGTGACGGTGCGGGGATTCATAGGGCTGACGCCGACGGTGACAAAGAAGACGCGCTTGTCACGCAGCTGGGCACGTGCGATAAAGGTATTGATGGCAGGCGTTGGACTGCCCGCCCATACGGGTGTCATGAGTGCGACGACATCCTGGCCGCTGACGTCATAGTTGGCGCCGACGAGCCGGGTCCCCAGGCCGAGCAATGCTGCAATTATGGACCACGGTCCTGCGGCTCTCTTGTCAATGAGCTGACGAACAGTTCCCCCGATCGCTTGTGTCAAACCCTCGGCGACCTTGGCAGTCGAGCCTTCGTTGCTGTAGTACACGACCAGAACATTCATGGGTCCCCCTTATCAAAGTGAGTCGATGGCGATGTTGCCACAGCAGTATAGCAGGGGAAATGTGCGCCACAGTGCCGTCGCGCGCCAGAGCGGCACTACAGCCGCTCACGGTTGGCAACGAGCATCCACTGGCACCAGCTGCGATCTGGGCAACCGTTGGTCGCTAGACCTGACCATCTTCCCAGCCGCCGGCGTGTGGAATATGCTGGCGTTCAGACTCGCTATCACATGCAGGACGCGATCGTTGCAGCAATGGAGCAGGTGAGCCGGTTCAGTCGGTGACTGTACGTTCTTTTTGATAACCGGACTGCAGCCCCAGGGAGAGGGCGTGTACCGGGCAGACGGCGATGCAGTCGCTACAGCGGATGCACTCGGCGCTGGCTGGGTCGCGTGATGGATCGACGCCCATCCTGCAGGCGGCCGCACATGCGCCGCAGTGCATGCAGGTATCCTCGTTCAGCGTCAGCTGCACGAAGCTGACACGGTTGAATAACCCATAGATGGCACCCAGCGGGCAGACGAATCGGCAGAAGGGGCGATACACGATGACCGACGCAGCCACTATCGCAACAAGAATGCTTGCCTTCCAGACAAACAGCCACCCCGCGGCACCACGCAATGATGCGTTCAAGGCAAGCAGCGGAAGGGCAGCCTCCAGTGTCCCTGCGGGACACACCAGCTTGCAGAACCATGGGTCCCCTACGCCAAACCTATCTCTCACCAGCAGAGGCATGAGGATGACGAGAACAGCCAGGACGACATACTTCAGATAGCGCAGGCGTGTGGGGCCGATACGCACCTTGCGCGAGCGGATGCGGTACAGCAGTTCCTGGATCAGACCGAAGGGGCACAGCCACCCACACACGAGGCGTCCTAGCATGATGCCGAAAAGCCCGATGATCCCGGCGACATACAACGAGATGCGGTTGCTCGCGCGGTTGAAGACTGCCTGCAGTGAGCCGATAGGGCACGACCCCCAGGCGCCCGGGCAGGAATAGCAGTTGAGCCCGGGCACGCAGACGGCCTTGCTGGAACCGCGCCAGACGCGGCCGCGCAGGAACCCGGCAAACCATGAGTTCTGGAGGACGGCGGTGACACCCTGAAACGCTGTCCTGTGCGAGCTCATGCGCCTACCCGATGCCGATGCACTGAAGGCACACGTTGATGGCTTTGGTAACGACCGTGTGGACCTCGCCGTTCATGGCGCCAAGGATGATCCCGACGATGGCCAAGACCAGCAGGGCGACCCGAAGCAGCCTGAGGCGTGCGCTCACCGTGCTACGGCCCGGTGGAAAGGGCTGCAAACACGCCCTGAATGATACTCATCCACTCGGCCTTGGTGTGCGAGCCGGTCAGCACTTGGCCTACCACGGTGCCAGTGCGATCCACGAAGAATGTCGTCGGCACGACACTCACGTCAGCAAGCATGTCGTACATAATGGAGTGGTCTGGGATGACGTTTGTATAGGTGACACCCGCTGACGCCGTCAGCTGGCGTGCGGTGGTCTCGTTCGCCGCGTCCGGCGTATCGGCGATGATTCCCAGGATGGCAAAATCAGTGGCGGAGAACGCCGCCGGGAGCTGCGCTAGGTCGGGCATCTCGCGGATACATGGACCGCAGAAGGTTCCCCAGATGTTGACCATGGTCAGGCGCTGTTTTGCAAAGAAGCTGTTGTCGACCGTGTGCCCGTTCAGGTCGCTCGCACTGAAGGGTCGGACTACGTACCCGGTGGCGAGTGTATTGGGCCCAATCGAGATAGTTGTGGCGGGTGTCGTCTGCCTGGCGTCATGTACAGCCGAGACGATGATGACGGCGACGAGGATGATGGCCAGGACCGCGATCAGGAGTGTCAGTCTGCTGGTTCCGTTTCTGTGTATGCGAGTTGTATTCACGCTCACCTCAATGGGATATCACAACCATGATACCGCGCTCTCGTCCCATGCGCAACAGCAGAAGTCAATACGATATCTTGACAAGTCGGAACGAACGCCGGGCGTCGCGCCCCAGACTGGTGTTGCAGTCAGGCGTCGCGTCCCTCCTCGACCAACGACGCAAGGACGGCCTCGTACGTCTCCAGGGTGCGCTGGTTGTAGCACATGCAGGTAACGCGCTCGGGCAGGAGGTGCTCATCCAGCCATGCGAGGATCGTTCGCAAGGCTACACGTGTCGCCTCCTCCAGTGGATAGCCATACACACCGGTACTGACAGCCGGGAAGGCGACGGTTCGAAGATCGTGCTGTTCGGCCAGCTCCAGGCATGACCGATAAGCGCCGGCCAGCAGCGCTTCTTCACCGCGCGTGCCGCCGTGCCACACTGGCCCGACCGCGTGGATCACATACCGTGCGGGCAGGTGGTACCCGCCGGTCAGCTTCGCCTGACCAGTCGCGCATCCGTACAGCGTCCGGCACTCGGCCAGCAAGCCAGGCCCGGCGGCTGCGTGGATGGCACCATCGACACCGCCCCCGCCCAGCAGCGACTCATTGGCAGCATTCACGATGGCGTCGCCCATGAAGCGAGTAATGTCCCCAAGTTCCAGTGAAAGCCGGTCAACCTTGCTCAACTTCTCGATCATGTGCGCACCTCGCTCCCGTGCTCGCCGTCATGGCAGACACACCAGCATGATAGCGGGTCGGCCAGTGCGCGCAAGCGGTCACTGTACCAGAGGAGAGGGTGTCGAACGAAGGTGCTGCACGACTGGCCGACGGGTTTCAGCGGATTGCTGTATAATGCGAAAAAGAGGAGGTGGTGACATGAATACCGAGTCCAGGATTCCACCAGACACGTCACCGACTGGATGGCATGGTCTTCTCAGGCGGCCCAGTACACGGCTTGGGTGGTGGTCTGTCGTGCTGGCTGTAACATTTGTGGTTCTCGATATCATCAACTCGGCAGTGTTCATGCAATTGACGTCGGATGCTCCATGGAGGCACGTCATCCTGCCCTTCTATGGCATCGCCATGCTGTCATGTGGACTGGTTGCCGGGATCGTCGGTCTGATAGCGCTGATACGCCAGCACGAGCGCTCGTTCTTTGTATGGCTTACCCTCATACCCGGGCTAGGGGTGGTCCTGTTCGTTCTTGGTGAGTTCCTGGTACCACACTAGGCGTCGGGTGGGCACGCTTGCTTGCCATAACGCGATCTGTTCACCAGCCAGCCCCCAGGAGTAGCTCCTTCTACTGGGTCGGTAAGCGGTCCCAGCCGACAATCAAGTCTTCGAGCGACCGTTTTGGGACATGATGGGTTTCTGCGGCATCTCTCCAGTACTTGATGTCTCCATCCGGAGGAACAGGCTCGACGACAACGTTTTCCTTCGGTTTGCCGAGTGCCAAAACAAACACGATCTCATACTTGTCAGGGATACTGAGCGCCTGTTTGAGACTGAGTTTGTTGACCGAAGCAATGATACAGCCACCAAGACCCCTCTCCACCGCTCCAAGCAGGATGCTCTGCGAGCAGATGCCGGCATCCCAGTTGTAATTCGCAGAGATCTCCTTGTCAGCAAGAATGACGATGTACGCTGAAGGACGCTCTCCGGCGGACGGTCCGTTCCAGTCTTTCAGATATGCAGCCCAGGCAAGCGTGGGGAAAATCAGCGCATTCTTCTCCTTCGTGCAGGAAAGCATGTACCGTAGAGGTTGCTTGTTTGCGGCAGAAGCGGACAGCCTTGCAAGGTCAACAAGCTCCCTCAACGTCTGGCAGTCCACCGGGGCATCCTCATAGAACCTTCGGTAACTCCTATTCTTCAAAACCAGATCCCTTATCATGGCAACCTCCTGTTCATAGTCCGTATTGTGATTCAATGCCAATTGGAACGTGCTTCTTCCATGCGTTGCGGGCGCTCTCATTGTACATGCTTTTACACAATCTTCGCCATGCGTGGAGCGCTCACAGCGAATCTCCTTTGTGCAATGGGCACGACCGAGTAACAACCTGATCGTCGTTTACCGCGACCGTATGACAAGATAAGTTGCCATCTTGTCGGCCGGGTCATGAAGACCTGTTTGTGCCGATTGCTGCCCCACTTGCGAATGAGCTGGGCACATTCATCTTCTTCCTGCTTTACACCAGGCACGGTCGGCTTATCATCTTCGATTGCCACGGCAGGAGCGCGCTGGCATCGTGTCTGCGTGGGAGATGATGGAATGCACCCAGGACCAGAGTTTATACGACGGCTTGGCTACTTGTTGCTGGCTGTCTTGCAGGACAGTGTCTTCGTTCTGTCCGCATACCAGTCTGTCATGTCGCTGTTTGGGTTCTACCAGAGGCGCAAGCCGCCGTTGCGGAACCCCGTCACGCGGTTCGCAGTTGTCGTCGCGGCACACAACGAGGCACACGTCATCAGCGACGTGCTGGATTCGCTGGCACGACAGGAGTATCCCCGTGAGCTTTTCGACGTCTACGTCGTCGCGGACAACTGCACGGACGATACCGCCCGCGTGGCGCAGCAGCACGGCGCCATCGTCTATGAACGCACGGACGCGGTTCTCACCGGCAAGGGGCATGCCATCGGCTGGCTCCTCGCGCGCATCAAGTCTACGGGCCAGCTGTATGACATGATGGCCATGTTCGACGCGGACAACCTGGTCAGTGCCAACTTCCTGCGCGAGGTCGACCGCTACGCGCAGGCCGGCCATCGCGCTGTCCAGGGGTATCTCGACATGAAGAACCCGGGGGACACGTGGATCTCGCTGTCGTATGCCATCGGATACTGGTACACCAACCGTTTCTGGGACCTTGCCCGCAGCAACATCGGTCTTGCCTCCATGCTGGGTGGTACAGGTTCCTGTATGGCGATGTCGCTGATCGACGAGATCGGCTGGAATCCCCATTCCATCACCGAGGATCTGGAATTCACGATGAAATGCGTCCTGCAGGGCGTTCGCCCGACCTGGGCGTGGGATGCGCACGTTTACGATGAGAAGCCTCTCACCATGCGCGCTTCCTGGAACCAGCGCATGCGCTGGATGCGCGGCCATTTCCAGTTGGGCTTCCGCTACACGTTGCCTCTCTGGAAGCGTTTTTTCACGCGGTTCGACATGGCGGCCTTCGACATCCTGGTCTACATCGGGCAACCGATCTGGATGATATTCTCCTATCTCCTGATGCTCGTCAACATCGTTGTTCACTTTGCACATACGGCGGTACCAGTGTGGGCGTCGGCTGGCATCGTCACACCATGGGTCTGGGTCGCCCTGTTCGCGCTTGAGTGGTTTGCCCCTCCGATGCTTGTCGCCTCCCTGTTGCTAGAGAAGGTGAAGCCGAAATACTGGTGGGGGGTGTTTATGTTTGCCGTGTATGGGTTGACGTGGATTCCGCTCGACTTCATCGCCCTCTTCACGCGCAACGACCAGACCTGGTTTCACACCATCCACAAGCGGGCCGAAGTCTCCGGAACGTAGCCGTATCCGATCGGCATTACAGCGTCAACCTCGTAGGTTCTCGCCGTCGCAGGGATGACATCTGTATTCCAACTGTGAAGTTGACCTGTTGTTTCTCGCACGATACGGCGTACACTGACCAATTGTTGACTGACAAGTCAATCAAAGGAGACCCTGTGGATCATGCCTCGCAGTGAAGAAGCAAACATACACATCAAAGATGACCGACAGAAGCAGATCCTCTCTTCTGCTCTGAAGGTTTTCATCCATAAAGGCTTCGCGGCTGCGAAGATCAGCGACATCGCAACGGAGGCAGGAATGAGCTATGGGCTCATGTATCACTACTTCCAATCGAAGGAAGAGATCTACGCCGAGCTGGTCAGGGATGCCATCGATTCCTCGAAGTGCGTAATTGAACAAGTGAGAGCAGACGATATGGAGCCGATCGACAAGATGCGAACCTTGGTCGCGCGGATTTTCAAGAGCGTTGGGCAAGATCAATCGGTGGGATATTACTTTGTTCTTATGATGGAGGCCATGACGAGCGGGATGTACCCTGCTCAAGCAATCGAGCATCGGCATGGTTCGGAAAGACCGTTCGATATGCTGGTCCACGTGATCAAACAGGGACAGCACAAGGGTCAGATAGCGCAGGGAGATCCTGTGCAGCTTGTTCAGACGTTCTTTTCAGCAATCCTTGGTCTCGCATCACTGAAAGTCTCTGGAACGATAGCAACAATGCCCGATCCCGAAATACTCATGCGAATATTCCAGCCTGCATCACCGACGACAACCTGACATTGAGGTGGTAACGTGCGTAATCTGTTCAAAATATACCGAAACCTGAAGCAGTTCACTGTTCTTATCATTGTTGGTGTGGCGCTCATGTACCTGTCGGTCAGGGCGAACCTTGAGCTGCCCACGTTGATGTCAAACATAGTCGACAAGGGCATCATTGCTGGCGATAGTGGCTACATCTGGAAGGAAGGGGGCATCATGCTGCTGGTTTCGGCAGCGGGTGGGATCTGTGCTGTGCTGGCAAGCCTGATGGCTTCCCGGTCAGCCCTGGGTCTAGGCAAGGTTCTGCGTGCCAAGATCTTCACGCACGTTGAGAACTTCTCCCTTCACGAATTTGACAAGTTTGGCGCTTCGACACTGCTCACAAGAACCACCAATGATGTTGTCCAGATCCAGACCAGCACGGTGCTATTCCTGACCATGATCGCGAACGCACTTTTCACCAGTGTTGGCGCCGCATTCCTTGCCTATGCCGCAGACCCCCGGCTGACGCGGATCCTGTATGTCGCTCTGCCGGTCATCGCTGTGGCGATCGTCGTCGTGATGAGGCTGGTCATACCGCTTTTCGGGTTGGTTCAGACCGAGATCGACAAGATTACGAAGGTTGTTCGTGAGAATCTCACGGGTATCCGCGTCATCCGCGCATTCAACCGGATCGACCATGAAAAGGCGCGCTTCGACAAGGCCAATGCCGATGTCACCAATACATACATCAGCGTGAACCGCATCATGGCTGGACTGATGCCACTCATGATGCTCGTGATGAACGGCGTCACGATCGCGATCATCTGGTTCGGCAGCGAGCGCATCGCCACCGGGGACCTGACGCTTGGCCCAATGCTTGCGTTCATGCAGTACGCCCTTCAGATCCTCATATCGATCCTCATGCTGACCATGCTGTTCATCCAGCTGCCACGCAGTGTGGCGGCAAGCGACCGAATCATGGCTGTGCTCAAGACACACCCCGAGATTACGGACCCAGCTGAGGCACGACAGATCGATTCAGAACGAGGTCATGTGGCGTTCCAGGACGTCGGCTTCAGCTATGACGGAGGCGAAGAGGCTGCTCTGTGTAACGTCAGCTTCGAGGCAAGGCCAGGCGAGACGACCGCCATCATTGGCAGCACCGGCAGTGGAAAGACCACGCTGGTGAGCCTCATCCCCCGGTTCTATGACGTGGGGAGCGGCAAGGTCCTGGTCGACGGCGTGGATGTACGAGAGCTTGCGCAGGAGGATCTGAGACATAGGATCGGCTTCGTGCCCCAGAAGGCCGTCCTCTTCACCGGCACCGTTGCCGACAACATCCGCTATGGCAAGGACGATGCGACGGACATGGAGGTGGCACACGCTGCCGACGTGGCACAAGCGACCGAATTTATCACCACGCTGCCGGACGGGTACGCGACGATGCTCTCCGAAGGCGGACTGAACCTTTCTGGAGGACAGAAGCAGCGGCTTGCCATGGCGCGTGCCCTTGTCCGAAGGCCGGAGATCTACATCTTCGACGACAGCTTCTCGGCCCTCGACTTCAAGACGGATGCCAATCTCAGGGCAGCCCTCAAAAAGGAAACCCGTGACGCAACAGTCATCATCGTCGCTCAGCGAGTGGGCAGCATCATGAATGCCGATCGCATCATCGTGTTGGATGACGGCAAACTCGCCGGTATCGGCACGCATAAGGAACTGATGAAGACCTGTGAGGTCTACCGCGAGATCGTTTACTCGCAGCTCTCCGAGGAGGAACTGGCATGAGCAGTGACACGACAAGAGAACCACGGATTGCTGCCGGTGGCCCCGGACCTATGGGTGGAGGCCCCCGCGGTCTGCGTGGGGTCGTAGAGAAGCCGAAGGACTTCTGGGGCACGACCAAGCGTCTTGTACGGTACCTCAAGCCTCAGACTGCCAAACTGATGGTTGTCTTTGCGCTTGCCATCGCCAGCACCGCGTTTGCAGTGTATGGCCCAAAGATCAGTGGAAATGCAGTCAACCAGCTCATGAACGGGTTTGTTGCAAAGAGCATAGTGAGCGGAATTTCCAAGGCCCAGGAGCAAAGTGTCCCTCAGATACAGCAGATGCTGCAGCAGATGCAGAGTGCCGAGGATGCGGCTGTAACGCAGGCCCAGGCGGCCGCCAAGCAAGGAATCGATCAGCAGTTTTCGGCGAAGTTCCCAGGCGTGCCGCTGGAGAACATACCAGGATACACCGCAGCACTTGCTGGTGCTCAGGCAAAGGCTGCGGACACCGCGAGAAGTACGGTGGAAAAGACTTTCCTGGACGCCGCCAAATTGACGCCCGCGCAGTTCACGGCAATGCAGCAGTTCGTTGTGCTGCCCCTTGTCAGCAGTATCACGGATAACAACAAGAAAGCCGATACCGTCTTGACCATCATCAATCTCGGGAAGGCATTGCCGATGATGGGCCAGCAGCAGACGATCAATGTCTCACAGACCGACCTCGACAGGGGCATTGCAGACATCAGGGACAACGGTGGCACCATCCCGTTGCCCGCGATCGGGAAGACTCTGCTCTTCCTTCTCATCGTCTACCTCCTGAGTGCGCTGCTCACCTTTGTCATGCAGTACATCATGTCGGACGTTGCCCAGAAGACGACGTACGCAATGCGCAGGGAGCTCGACTACAAGCTGGCGGCTCTGCCCCTCCGCTACTACGACATGCACTCCAACGGCGAGATCCTGAGCCGCATGACGAACGACATGGACACGATTGCAACCACGCTTCAGCAGGGACTGACACAGGTGATCGTCGCCGTGTTCCAGATTCTCGGCTACATCTACATGATGCTGACGATCAGCGGGAAGCTGACCTTGGTGACACTTGCCACCCTGCCGCTATACATCCTTACAACGGCACTCATCGCGCGTAAGTCACAGAGTTTCTACCGTGCGCAGCAGCTGCACCTCGGTCGCCTCAGCAGCCACGCGGAGGAGATGTACACTGGCCACAACGTAGTCAAGGCGTTTGGCCATGAACAGGATGCGATCACGACCTTTGAGGGAATCAACAATGAGCTGTACCGGGCCGGATGGAAGGCCCAGTTCATGTCGGGCGTCATGTTCCCCCTGATGAACTTCATCAGCAACCTTGGCTATGTCTTCATCGCGGTCCTCGGAGGTGTCTATGTCACCAGGAATCTCCTCAACCTGGGCGATATCACGGCGTTCATCCAGTACTCACGGTCCTTCTCGATGCCGATCATTCAGACGGCGAGCATCGCCAACGTCATTCAGTCGACGATGGCGTGTGCTGAGCGTGTCTTTACAGTGCTTGACGAGCCAGAGGAACAACTCGATGCGGACGACGCGATCGTCCTCGCCGAACCTCGCGGCGCCATCAAGTTTGATCATGTTGCATTCAGCTACCGGCCGACAGAACCCCTGATCGGAGACATGAATCTCGACGTCAAGCAAGGCGATACTGTCGCCATCGTCGGACCGACCGGAGCAGGCAAGACGACCCTTGTCAATCTACTCATGCGTTTCTACGACATCCAGGGCGGCGCCATCACCTTCGACGACGTCGAGACACGAAGGATGCGTCGAGGCAGCCTGCGCACCATGTTTGGTATGGTGCTCCAGGACACGTGGTTGTTCAACGGAACGATCCGCGAGAACATCGCCTACGGGCGCGACGATGCTACGGAGGAGGAGATCGTGGCTGCTGCCAAAGCTGCGCATGCTGATCACTTCATTAGGAGCCTGCCCGAAGGGTATGACACCATTCTCAACGAGGAGGCCTCCAACATCTCGGCTGGTCAGAAGCAGCTGCTGACGATCGCTCGTGTGGTCCTGGCAAATCCAACCGTCCTGATCCTCGACGAAGCCACCAGCAGTGTCGATACGCGAACGGAAGTCCGCATCCAGAAGGCGATGGCAAACCTGATGGCCGGCAGGACCAGCTTCGTTATTGCCCACCGTCTCTCGACCATCAGAGACGCGCACCACATCCTTGTCATGAACCATGGCTCGATTGTCGAACAGGGCACGCACAAGGAGCTGTTGGCACAGCACGGATTCTATGCAGACCTCTACAACAGCCAGTTCATGGGGGCGGCAATCACCTAGGAAGTTGCCTGAGTTCACAGGAATATCGATCTAGAGTATAACATCGCCGACCCCGGCCTCCTGGCTGGGGTCGTTTTCGTCCTTCCCCCGAGCCCTTTTGTCTAAGGCGAGGGGTGCTTCTCCGCGTAGGCGGGAATCCATTCCTTCGTGTACCACCGGATATCAACTGTAACATTCTCGGGACGGTTCCATTTGACGCAAGAATGTTACACCCCGGTGTATCCTTCTCGCGCATACGGGACCCATTCCCGTTCGTATATTCGTCCTTCCCGCGCAGGCGGGAATCTATCGTTGTCTTCGGGATCTGCTGTTGGAGTCGGCTGTCCGCTCAACCTCTATGGAGTAGACTTTGCACCTTGTCCAGCAGCTGGTGCAGGTCGTACGGCTTGGCCACGAACCCTTGGACACTGCCGTCCTCAAGCATCCGTGTGACGGTATCGTTGGAGGTATACCCGGAGGTCAGCAGGATGGGAATTGTAAGGCTCAGGGCCCGCATCTCCGGGACGATCTCGTCGGTCGTCATGCCAGGCATGGTCATGTCCAGCAGGATGAGCCCGATGTCTATCGCGTACTCGCGCAGAGTGTTTAATGCCGATGCTCCGTCTGGTGCTGTCAGAACCGCATACCCACTCCTGCTCAGGAATGCCTGTGCGACGGCGCACACGACTGGCTCGTCCTCGGCCACTAGGACCGTGCCGCTGCCTGCGTTCGCAGGAATGAATACGGGAGTGAAGGAGGGCGTGGCCTTTTCCAGGCAGCGTGGCAGGTAGATGTCGAAGGTTGCCCCCGAACATGTTTGTCCAATGCTCCCGCGGATGTTCTCCCAATCTGAGGGGTGCTTCTGAGGGGTGTTTTTCCCGGCACCTTCCGTGGATGCTGCCGTGATCCAGCCGCCAGCCTGCTTGACGGCACCATAGACGATAGAGAGCCCCAGCCCTGTGCCGGCCCCAATCGGCTTGGTCGTATGAAAGGGCTCGAAGAGGTGCTCTCGGATTTCCGGCGGAATTCCCGTGCCGGTGTCTGTGACGCTCAGGTGGACAAACTCCCCTGTCCGTGCAAACGGATGGGTCTGGACATATGCTTCTCCCACGACCTCGTTCCTGGTGCGTATCGTCAGCGTTCCCTTGCCTTTCATGGCATCGCGTGCGTTCACCGCAAGGTTGAGCAGAATCTGCGTGATCTGTGACTGGTCCACCAACACGTTCCACGGCGTCTGCACGTCGTCGCGGACGATCTCCATGGTGGCCGGCAGTGACTGCTTCAGGAGCGCCAGGGTTGCGTCGAGGGCGGCTGTCATATTCATGGGCACCGGTAACACGATGGCACTGCGGCTGAAGGTCAGCAAACCTCTCGTGAGGTTTGCTGCTTGGCGGGCGGAAGTTTCGGCTGCATTCAGGTTCTCCTGCATTGGGTCGGCTGTGGGCAGGCTGCTGCGTATGATGGAGATGTTGCCCAGGATGCCGGTCAGCAGGTTGTTGAAGTCGTGTGCCACTCCTCCCGCCAGTGCCCCGATGGCTTCCATCTTCTGGGCCTGACGGAGTTGAGACTCGGCTTTTTCACGCGCTTCCTCTGCCTGCTTGCGCTCGGTGATATCGCGGTAGATGGCGTACGTCGCTTCCTGCTTCCCTGCGATCATAATGGGTGCACCGATAAGGGACACATCAACGAGCGTGCCATCCTTCCTGCGCCGCACCGTTTCCAGAAGGATTGTTTCCCCTTGGCCGGTAGCTCTTGTAATTTCTTTGGCTTCTTTCTCACGCGTGAGAGGTGCCAGCAAGTCGTCGATACTCTGTCCGACGGCTTCATCAACCTCATAACCAAACATGCGAACGAACTCGGCGTTCACCCGCAAAACCATGCCCTGGGCATCGGTGATCGCAATGCCTTCCGGGGCAGTCTCCACCAGTCGGTCGAAAAACGCTCGTTCCCGCTGAGTCTCCTCCTCGGCCTGCTTGCGGTCAGTGATGTCGCGACCAGAGCCCACGAAGCCGACGACACGTCCCTGACTGTCCAGTTCGGCGCGGGCCGTCCAATCGATCCATCGCCATCCACGGGGGGTCATGGCACGTCCCTCGCAGCGGCAAAAGTAAGGTGGCTGGAACAAACGTGCAATCGCTTGCTTGATGGCTGTGAGGTCGTCGGGATGCATCGAGAGTATGAAGTTGAAGCCTGTCAGCTCTTGCAGGCTCTTGCCAAAGAGCACGCAGTAGGAGGGGCTGGCATAGATGAGCCGTCCGTCCGGGTCGGTCTTGATGATGAGGTCAGTCTGGTTCTCCACCAGCAGGCGATAGCGCTCTTCGCTCGCACGCAGCGCTTCCTCCGCCCGCTTGCGCTCGGTGCGGCCACGCAGGACCATGATGCCAAACGCCAGGTCGCGCGACAGTTCCTCCAAGAGCCGGATTTCGTCCGGGGTGATGGCGGTGGGTTCCGAGGAGTAGATCAGGAAAACACCGAATGCTTTCGCGCTATCGTCCTTGAGAGGCAGGACGATAGCGGAACGATATCCGTGCTGCAAGGCACGATCGCGCCAACGGGTGGTTTGGGGGACAGTGGTGAAATCATTGATACAGACGGTCTCTCCGCTCCGGATGGCGGTTCCGCTGGGGCCGCGTCCACGCTCGGTGTCGGCCCAGGTGATGTCGGCGTTTGCAACATACCCGCTATCGGACCCAGCCCAAGCTACAGGACGCACGGTCTTGGCGTCGTCATGCTCGGCATACCCTACCCACGCCAAGCAGTAACCTGCCTGGTCACAAACGATACGGCAGATGTCATTGAGTAGGGTCTGCTCGTCAACGGCTCTCAACAGAGTCTGGTTGCAACTGCTGATGGCCTGCAGCTCACGATTCAGGCGGGTCAGTGCCTCCTCGGTCCTCTTGCGTTCGGAGATATCCTCGACAAGACCGATGAGGTACTGGGGAGGTTCGCCCGCCTGCCATAGCGGCGATACCGTAAGGTTGACCCAGATAGCAGCACCATCCTTGCGCAGGTAGCGTTTCTCAATAGAGTATTCATGCAGTTCTCCCTTGACGAGGTGATCGACGTTGTTCAGGTCGTCGGTCAAGTCGTCGGGGTAGGTCAGTGCGTGGAAGTCCATCCCCAGCAATTCGTCCCGTGTGTACCCGACGATGTCCGCAAAGCGCTGGTTGACAAAGACGTACCTGCCGGACGCTGTTTCTGCCTTGGTCACGCCGATGGCTGCTTGCTCGGAGAGTGCACGGAAGTGCATCTCGCTCTGTTTCAGAGCCTCATTAGCTTGCTCGTGCTTGAGCCGGTTGACCATGAGCGCGCCGATGGCTGCCATGGCCAAGGGATAGATAGTCAGCACAGGCAGCGCGATGTAGCCGAGCACGTACAGAGCAGTCTGCCACGGCAGCGTGAACATGAGCGCCAGCATGACGAGATGGACGGCGTACCCAAGGCCGAGCAGGTTGCGCCAGGTGAGGGTGATAAGGGGACGCTTGAGTGTTCGGTGCCAGACCAGACCGATGACACCCGATGCGATGATGACGCAGATGCCGGTGAAGGCTGCTGCGCCGCCCTCAAAGATGCGGTATGTCGATGTTACGATCATCACGATGACAGTGGGAACAGCCCCGAAGAACAGGCCGCTGAGACCGATGAGCACGGAACGTGTGTCGAAGACGATGCCTGGCTCAAATACCCACGGTGTGGCCATGACGGCGACCGCAATGATGCTGAGTCCTACCCCGATCATTACCTGGCGCAGCTTAGTTTCCAGGTTGAGCGGGTGGGCGCCCGCGAGATCGTAGACGAAGACCATGGCGACCAGCAGGGAGACGTTGCTGACGAGCGCTATGAATGAGCCGTTGCTCATTGGTCACCTCAGCTGAGCAGAACATCCAAGCATACTCACCACAAACTACCCCCAGCTTATAGGGAACGCTGAGCACGTCAAGGACAGGGATAATATGCACACACACATATGGCGGTTTTCTCCTAATACGGAGGACTACAACAATTTGAGTAAAGTGTAACAGGGGACAGTCCCCATTGTTGTAACAGGGCCCCTCATTGCTCGCAGCTTGTTATTACACACAGTTCGCAGACAAGGACAAGACTGGATTCCCTCATACGCGGGAATCACAGATTAAGGGATCAATATGTGCGGGTATGGCGAAACAAGGGTAGGAAGTAAGGCGCCCTCTCATCTGAGAGGGCGCCCGCGTTCAGTGTTTTGGGGGCGTGCTGCCCATGAGGACGGCACATCGCTGCGTCTTCAGGACGCCGAGGCTGTCGTCCAGCACTGTGAAATGAATGTAGAAACCATTGGGCTTGAGGTTACGTGGGATGACCCAGAAACTCTCGAAGCCGTCGCTGGTCCCAGCGGGGATCGTCAGCTGGGTAACGAGCTGGGCGAACGCCCTGCCACCTGACCATCGGTAGACGAGGTTGCTCTCGGCGTCGGTGACGGTCCAGTCGTACTGCTGTGTCGTGGGGAAGGTCAGGACGAGTGGTTTGTCGGCCAGGTTCGTGAGCGTGTACTTGACGGTGATCGTCGTTCCTACGCGATAGATAAGTTTGTCCGTCGTAAAACTGACGCTCAGGTTTGGGATACCCGCCTTGGCGACTGCGAACTGCGTCGTCGCTCCGGTCGGTTCGGTGGTCGTGCTGGTCAGAACGAACTCCAAGTCATACGTGCCAAGAGCAAGATCCTTGGGCAGTTGCCACGAGCCCTTGAGCTCCATAGTCTCGCCCATCATGACGGTGCGGTTGCTCATGACGTCTGCAAACATCTTGCCGGTCGACCACCGGGCAATGATCTTTCCCCCCTGTCGCAGAATGAGGTCATAGACTTGGGCTGACGTAAACGTCAGGACAAGAGGCTGGTCGTTGCCATTGTACAGGGTGTAACGCCAGTCGATGGCATCGCTCGGAACGTACGACAACTTGCCCGTTGTCAGTGTTACTGTCGGCGGCGCATAACGAATACCGACAGGCGGGCTGACCGCGTTCACCGAACGCATGCTCAGTGTGACTGTCAGCGCAGCTATCAGAAGTACGATCAGTAGTCTCTTCATCGGTATCACCTCCATCTGGCGACCTGCTGCAGGGTGCTATCCTCCTTCCAATTGGACGACAGTCGGCGGATTCTGGTTCCCGCGCGTCATCACAGAAGAGCGCATGTCAGTCATGTGTTCAGGACATCCCGTCCGTTCAAGCGTCACGGAGAAGCCCCTTGTACTGTCCGGCACCCTCCGCACCACAACTTCGTCCATTGTGACAGGAATATCAAGGATGTCCTTGCATGGCGCGGCGCATGGAGTATCGTTGGGGCAGAGGCTCAAGAAGCCTGGCAACCACAGGAGGCATACTATGCCACGACCGATTCACTTTGACCTGGGGGCGACAGACCCGGCGCGTGCGATCACATTCTACAAGGCGGCGTTTGGCTGGACCGTGGAAAAGTGGAACGGTCCGTACGAGTACTACCTGATCATGACCGGGGCTCCCGGCGAGCCCGGCATTGACGGTGGTCTTGCCCCGTCCAAGGACGAGGGCGTCGACACGAACCTGACCCTGGGTGTCGCGTCGCTGGAAGAGGCCGTTGTAGCCGTCACCGCTGCCGGAGGGACGATCGTGGGTGACATCCATGCTATCCCTGGGGTCGGGCGCATAGTGACCTGCAAGGACACAGAAGGCAACAGCTTTGGTCTCATAGAGGAACGGCGGCCCGACCAGCACGTCGAACTGGGCGAGCTGTCAGGCGTCTAGGAACGCGGGGCTGGTGCGGTCCTGATCCTGACTATGACATGCAAAAACCCCTGTGCCGTTCACGGCACAGGGGCAGTTGGTTCTTTCGGACGGCTACTTCTGGCCGGTCAGAACCTTGAATCGCTCGTCGTACTCTTCCTTAGTGACCTCGCCTGAGGCGAACCTCTTTCTGAGAATGTCCAAGGCATCGTCCTGCTTGCCTTCCATCATATCCCAATCACCGTGCATACCGCGCATGTGGCGCATATAGCCCATACCGCAACCCATACCATGCCGTCTCCACGTCACCATCCGAACGATCCAGACAATAAGCGCAATGAAGAACACCAGGCACAGCAGGCCCATAAACAGAGCCCCAATGCCCAAACCCCCGCGCGCAAAGCCACCATATCTCGCAAATCCCATCATAGATATCGCTTCTCCTTTCTGTGGGGCGCCTTCGCGTCCCTGTATGTTCTATACGCAGCATACAGAGGTTCCGTGCGCTTGATTGTGAAGGTAATGCGACTGACAATGGTGAGCTTACTCATGGGACCGCTATGGCAGTTCTCTGCTGGTATTCTGGCACATCTTTGATGCGGAGGTTGGCAGACAATTGACGAACGAAGAGCCCCAACATCCTGCACTGTGACTTCACCGGAATTACCCGCCCTGGCAAGCCTAGGTCAGGATTCTGCAGGCGTCGGCGATCTCCTGGACCGACATCAGCGGCGGACCGTACTGGATGTATGCGAGCAGGCGCGCAGTGGGCATAATTGCGACATGTGCTCCACCAGAGCGGGTGGGTGGGGCACCCTCGCAGGCAACGACAGAGCGCACGATCTGGTCGCAGCCCGCATCTCTCAGGATGCGGGAGCAGAGGAAGGATGCCCGCGTCACCTGCAGCACTGGGTCCGCTTCGTCACTGTCTGCGGCGAGAGTGCGACTCCAGTTCCTGGTCTCGATGGCATAGATGCCCGTGGGGCCGATGAGAAGGTGGTCCAGCTGTGCTGTCTTCAGGTAGCTGTCTTCGAACGGGATTTCCCGGTCGTAGCTGAGATGGAGGTCGTTGATCAGAATGAATTCGTCCGGAAGGGTGCCGAGCACCTTGATGACCGCACGTTCCGCGACGGCGTTAGCCAGGATGGCGGAGTGGGCGATCGCTTCAACACTCTCGACGACGCGGTGGGCACCTGCAACACGCCTTGCCACCTCGGCGTCGCGGCCGGCGATGAGGTCCTGGAGGGTGCGTTCAGTGGGAAGGACGGCACGCGACCGCGCACGTACCTGCGTGCGCTCCTGGGTCTGCCGACTCAGACGGAGCAAGCCTATCCATAGGTGAGTCACCGTACGCTGCGGGCTCGGGCTGTCAAAGCGGGCAGACAGACGTGTCATGCCCTGTCTAGAGCGGGCATGGATACGCTCGATGTCCGCGGCACAGGCGGAGCGCTGCTCTGCCAACTTGTGTTCGAGAGTGGCCTCTTGAAGGGCCAAATCGTCGCGTGCCAGCGTTTCCTGTTGATACAGGACCTTCTGGGCGCGTGCCAGCTGGATGCCAACGTCGGACGGCTCGTTCACGACGATACCGGCCTTTCGCACCATGACCAGCACATTCTTCCATGCACCGCTTGCGCCGATGACTATTGCCACGTGTCTGCCTCCCCCATCCCTGGTGACAGTATAGGCTCAGGACGACCGCTTCATCTATAATACGCGAGCCGACAGCCGCCCGTAGCACCCAGCCAGAGTACGGGCTTAAACTCAGGCGATGCCGTACCAGTTGCCGCCGTTCAGATCTCCCTCGAAAATCTGCCGGTCTTCTGCATTGATAATGCGCGTTCCGGCCTCGCGTGCAAGCTTGAGATAGCGAGTGGACTCGTGCTCGTCGCCTGCGAGAGCGCTTGCTCGGGCGATGGCTTCAGAGGCGTAGGCGAGGTCAAACGGCTCCATCTCGCCCGGAGAAGTCTCTGTAAGCTCCAGGCAGCGCCTGGCGTGCGCGATTGCCGACGGTGCATCTCCCAGCACGGCGTACACACGCGAGAGCAGCCACTCGGCGCGCTGGTGATGGACGGCAGTGCCCACCCGAAGCCAATGGTACGCCGACGCCCACGCGGCATACAACATCCGTTCGTCGTCCACGCTCGAACGGTCTGTGGTCTCCAGCAGTTCCCAGACCTCGCCGTTCAGCTTTCTGGCGAACTCGCCATGTGCTTCGTCAAGTGTGTACAGTCTCATCTCGTCCATACAATCACCTCCACAGAACCCTCCATGAAACGAGTGCTACGCTTGCACTGTAGCCTATCTTGGGGGTGGGTCAAGCTCTTGGATTATGGGAAAGCTCCCCTGGCAGGACTGGATTCCCGCCTTCGCGGAAACGATTGACAATGCCTGCAGCTCCCGTCTGACGTCAATCATCGCTGGTTTCCACTCCAGCGACGGTCTTCCCAGACCCAAGCCGTTGTTTATCTTGATCGACAGGATGCAGCGGAATGTAAGGTTTGAAGCGAGTTAGCTTCAGCCGGCAGTGGAGGGACGGGCGGGACGACTCCTGAGCAGCAGGATGCAGTCACGAATCAGCAAGGCCGCACCGATGCTCATCGCAGCCCCGATCAGTAACGACGCAGCTGGGTCTGCCCAAGTGTGACCTGCAGCTGCGAGGGCAATGCCCACGATACCAACAGCGTAGCAGACCTCGTCCTTGATGAGTGACAGGAGACGTAGACGTATCGACGAGCCTTCTTTAGCGCTTCGAACGATGTCGAACAGAGGGAAGTTGACCAGCAGCATACCAACCGCCAACACTGCTATGGCGAGGGCAGGGTTGACCGTCCTGAACGCCCCACCACGGATCAGAGTGGCCAAGGCTTTCCAGAGGGTGTCTACGCTCAGGAACAGGATGATGAACGCTGCAGTAATGAGCGCGACAGCATTGCGTCTGCGGCCTCGGCTCCACCTTAAATACATGTCGACCGGTTTCTGTGACCAAGCCAAGGCGAGGAGGACGACGACAGCGACCACGGCGTTGGCGAGTGTCGCAAACGCTTGGGCAAGAACGGCCAGCATGTGAGTGATGAAGTAGCTGGTCAGCTGGACGACGAAGATGGCGACATAGCCCGCAAGTGCAAATGCGAGTCCGCGGCTTGCGCGTCGGATCTCCTGCATCATGTCCAGCCCGAGCGTCGAGCTGTTCACGGCGATTGGATCTGGTATGTGCCTGGCACTGCTGCGTTGCACGATGGCCTTCTCCTTGGCAAACAGCCTTCTTTTGTCCTGGTGACATGGTGCCACAGTGAAGTGATATTGCAAGAGTGGAAGAGGCAGGTCCAGTGTGAATGTGCGCCTGGTTCACAGGCATCCGCGTGCCGCGAGCCAATCCGTCATTTCCCCCGAGCATGTTAGTCCAATGCGAGGGGTGCTTCTCCCGAGCCCTTTTGTCCCTTGCATCCTTTTGTCCAAGATGCGAGGTGTTCTTGAAGGCCCCCCGAGTATGTTAGTTCAATACCCCCGAACATGTTTTCTCAATGCGAGGGGCGTACTGAGGGGTGCTTCTGTCCCGAGAATGCTACACTTCCCCAGCCTTCGCGAGGACGACAAGAAAGGTCGGCTGTGACATGAGTCCATGCTGCGCTATACTAAAAAACGCGCCGGTTGGCGCTGAGGAGGTAGCACATGGACCCGTTGTGGGTACTCGTCATATTGATCGGCGGCGCATCATTGTGTGTTGCGGGAGCTTTCATCTTCATAGCTGTCAAGGTAGCGAGCGTTGCGCGTGAGGTTGCTCCCGAGGTGACTGAGATGAAGAAACAGCTGACTGCCGCCAGCCTCGAGATTACCAAGGTCTCCGAAGCCGTCCAGTCCGCTGAAGTGCAGTTCAACCATCTTGCCGACAGGGCCTCTACAGCTTCCCGTCGAGCAACGAAGGTGGTTGACGCGATTCCGCGCGTCATCCACGCGGTCCGCGACGCTGATATCAGGGCGGAGGCAACCGTGCGTGCCGTTGGGATCGTAGCTGCCAGAACGATCAAGGCTGCCCGCGAGCGGTCCTCGTCTTCCCAGGGTGTCACGCTGAAGTAGGTCTCCTGTCTTGTGATACAAGTGGGTGGTTCCTGTGGTACAGCATGTTCCGGGGCGTGCGTGGGTATCTTGCAGTGCTCGCAAAGACGCAGGAGTAATGGCACGGCCTGTGATGCTCGTTTGGGCAATGCTTGAATTCCCGAAGGTCGTTTGCAGACAGGCGAGGTTGTTGCAGTCGGACTAACGGCAACTACAATAGGTCTACACATGAACAATACCATGCTGATCCGGACCGATGAACTGGAACGGATACTGCTGGAAACGGCGCCGCGAAAGGCCGTCCAGCGAGCTGTGGACCTCATCGCCCAGTCGATACCATCGTGCTCGGTGACGGTCATGGGCGTGAACATCGATCATCGTGTGCACTTCAACACTGCCAATGGCATCCCGTGGAGTTTGCTTCGAAGGGTCGAGGCCAGCTTCAACCTGGAACTGCCGGCAAACATCGTGGGCATCATCCGTGACCGGGAGACGTGCTTCATCGAGGATGTCAGCGCGTATCCCGACTGGAGGAGGCCGGCCAACTGTTTCGTCAGCTACGTTGGCTTTCCTATTGTCATTGACCGGCGTGTGGTCAGCATCATCAACGTGCAGACGTCACGCCAAAGGCTGAAGCCCGAGGAAGTCGACGCGTTGCGGCCCCTGATCGGCCTCATCAGCCTGATTATCGCGCGTTACCTGGAGGAACAGCAGTCTGCAAACCGCGAGAACTTTCTGGCCCTGTTGCACGAGACGACCCTCGACGGCGTTCGCGCGGCGAGCACGATGGAATTCATGAACACAGTCGTGAGGCGCATCGCACGGCGCCTTGGCTACCAGTATATCGCGCTCTTCCTGTACGACGACGAGAAAGAGTCCCTTATCCTGCATGCGCAGAAGGGATACACAAGCGACGAGGGTGAGCTTGCATTGTCCGTCCACGATCGTGTAGGCGCAGTCGTACGAGCGTTTCGTCTACGGCATACGGTCAATGTCTCCGATGCGCGTACCTCCTCGATCCACCTGCACGGTATACCAAGTGGGCGCTCTGACCTGGCTCTCCCATTGATGGCAGGAGGCAAGGTTGTCGGCGTTCTGAACCTCGAGAGTAAGAAAGCCGGCGCATTCTCCCGCGAGGACGTTCGCAATCTGACGCCGCTGGCGGCCGCTCTCGGACTGATGCTTGCCAGCATGCAGACCAAACAGCTACTACGCGACCAGGCCCTGTTGGACGGCCTTACGGGAGCACATAACCGACACGCCATGGATGAGATCGTCGCGGAGGAACTTGAACGGGCCCGGCGGCACGGTCACGACTTGTCGTTTGTCATGCTGGATATCGACGAGTTCAAATCCATCAACGACCGGCTCGGTCACGCCGAAGGTGACCGGGTTCTCGAGATGCTGGTCGCTGTGCTGCGAAAGGCTCTGCGCACCATGGACAAGGTCATCCGGTATGGCGGGGATGAGTTTCTTCTCGTCCTGCCCGAGTCCTCACAGTGGGAGACCGAGCTTGTTCTCAAACGACTGCGCACGAGCATTGAGACGCAGGTCCTGACAGAGATGGGAGGAGTGCATTGTTCCGTGGGTGTCGCGACAGTGCGGGGTGACACCGAGGGAGGGGACCTGGTGCAGCTTGCAGACAAGCGCATGTACCAGGCTAAGGCCACACACCACGTCTGACTCGGGGAAGCCCCGGGATGCTGAGGCGACCGCAGTCAAGCGGGAACACATATAAGAGGGGGAGAGAGCATGGACATCCTGCCACGGGTGATCGAAGGGAAACACATTTTCCTGGCGCCTGAACGGCGCGACAACGTTCCGCTGTACTGGAAATGGGCCAACGATCGTGAGGTAACGCGCTTGACGCAAGGGTATGGCAAAGCCCCCAGTCTCGAAGCGATGGAGGCCTCCTACGACAAATCCGCCGTGGCGGACGATGTCCGGCGGTTTGGCATTCATCTGATGTCAACCGGCGACCTTATCGGGAGGTGTGTGCTCAAAAACCTCAACCTCATCGTGGGGAGGGGTGAAGTGAGCATTCTCATTGGCGATGAGAAGCACCGTGGTCACGGGTACGGCACCGAAGCGATGCGGCTCCTGTGCACGGTAGGGTTTGACATGTTGGAGCTGCACACGATCTTTCTGACCGTGCTCGCCTGTAACCCACATGCGGTGGCTTCATACCGCAAGGTTGGCTTCAAGGACGCCGGCCGTCTGCGCGAGGCGAGCGCCCGCGATGGAAAGCGCGTCGACATTCTCTACATGGACCTGCTGCGCGGGGACATGGTACCAAACACCGCATCTGGCACCTGACACCAGAGCGGCGGCCGGTCGCTACAGTTCCCGCACCGTGCGGACGATAGCTGCAGCGTCGATACCCTCGTAAGCCAGCAGCTCTTCCGGCTTGCCGCTCATCGGCAGCTTGCAGACCGCAAGTGAGAATACCGGAGTTGCGGTGTCGGCAAGTGCCGCGGCCACGGCTTCGCCGATACCGCCCTCGGCGTAGTGGTCCTCGATCGTGATGACCGCTGCGGTCTCGGCTGCTGCCTTGTGCAGTGTCGCAATGTCCAACGGCTTGATACTGTAGAGGTCAATCACCCGGGCGTGAATTCCCGTGGCAGCCAGCGTGTCTGCCGCTGTGAGGGCTTCATGGAGGGTGATCCCCGCACTCACCAAGGTCACCCTGTCGTCGTCACTGTGGCGAAGCGTCTTGCTCCCCCTGATGGGGAACTCTTCCCCGGCCTCGTAGAGGCGCGGCAGGGCCTGCCGGGTCGTTCGCATGTAACAGATGCCTCTGTGATCGGCCATCTGCCTGACGAGCGCTGCTGTAGCGGTGTCGTCGGCTGGGTACAGCACGACACTGCCGACCAGCGTGCGGAACAGGGCGATGTCTTCCAGCCCCATCTGTGAGGGACCGTCGGGCCCGATGGCAACGCCAACGTGAGAACCCACGAACTTGATGTTGGCCCGGTCCATGGCGTACTGTGCCATGCGGACCTGATCGAATGCCCGGGAGAAGAAGGCTGCAAAAGTCGAGACGAAGGGAATCCTGCCTCGTGTGCTGAATCCCAGCGCCGCAGAGACCATGTTCTGCTCGGCGATATACATCTCAAAGAACCGTTCAGGATAGACGCCTTGGAAGGTGACAGCGAACGTCGAGTTGCTGACCTCAGCATCCAGCACCACCATCTCGGGGTGTGTTGGTGCGATGTCTACGAGCGCGCGCCCATAGGCTTCACGCGGTGACAGCACTTTGGCGCTCGCCGACTGATTGGCCGGTGCAGGAGCCCATACCGCCGGGGCTGCCTGGACTGGTGGTTCGATGGTACCATGAAGGTTCAGATCGATCGGTCCCAGTTCGAGGACCGCACGGTCAAACTCCTCGCGGTTTAGCGCCCTGCCGTGCCACCCCTCCTTGTTTTCGAGGAACGAGACACCCTTGCCCTTGACAGTCCGGGCGATGACGACTGTAGGGCGGCCGCAGGCGTGGTCAATCTCACCATAGGCCACCTGGGCTGCGTCGATGTCGTGTCCATCCTCGAGGACGATCGTGTGCCAGCCGAAGGCGGCGAAGCGCGCTTCGTACGTTTCCAGGTCCCAGTCCAGCATCGTTTCGCCACGTTGACCAAGACGGTTGACGTCCAGGATGCCTACCAGGTTGTCCAATTGGTAGTGTGACGCCAGCTCCGCAGCTTCCCAGACCGAGCCTTCGGCGACTTCGCTGTCGCCCATGAGCACATAGGTGTTGTATGGCAACTTGTCGACGTAGCGGCCGTTCATGGCGATGCCGACGCCGATGCCCAGTCCCTGGCCGAGCGACCCGGTCGCTGCTTCCGCATAGGCGAAACGCGGGGTCGGGTGGCCCTCGAGGGGCGAACCCATTGTGCGATACGTGAGCAATTCCTCCTGTGACAGGACGCCGGCAGCTGCATACAACGCGTAGAACAGTGGCGAGGCGTGCCCCTTGGAGAAGATAATACGGTCGTTACATGGGTTCTGTGGATGGCCCAGGTCGAATCGAAATGTGCCGCCAAAGAACAGACTGGTCAAGAGATCGGTTGCGGATAGCGAGGATGTCGGATGGCCGGACCCTGCTTCTGTCGACATGCGCAGGATGTCGTAGCGGACTCGCAATGCAAGCTTCGTAAGTGTCGGTGTCTCCATTGCTGCCTCCCAATGTGCAATCATCTACCATCTATTCTGTGCGGACCAGGAGCTCATGCAACAGCGTCGATGGACTTTCCCTTTGGTGTTGATAAAACGACGGCGCGGAGATCTCTTTCCGCGCCGCCTGATACCGACATAACCTTCTTGCCGAACTATGCCAGAGCTTTTGGTCTCAGCGCTTTGAAGAGTTCAAACCAGAGCATGGTACTGGTGCCGACCGCTGCTGAGATGAGGATGTCGATGGGGTGCTGTGCCGCCATTTTGAAGAGTCGCGAAGCAACCGGGACATACAGGGTGACGGCCAGTAGGCCGAGTGCTCCGGCGATAACCCACCACAGCGACTTGTGGGGTGTGCGCAACGTGTGGATGATGCTGTGGGTCCAGGACCTGTTGGTCAGGATGAGCGCTACGTTGGCGAAGATCAGTGTCGTGAATGCTAACCCGCGCGCGTCGTTCTCGGTCAAGCCGCGCTGGTAGAAGGCTAGGCCGAAGACGATCAGGACAGCGGCGAGGATGCCGGTGCCCTGCAGAAGGCTCGTCAGGACCAGTCTTCTGCTGAATGTCGGCTTCGAAGGGTCGCGTGGAGGTCGGTCCATGATGCCTGCCTCCTCTGGTTCGCCTTCGAAGACGATGGAACACGTCGGGTCGATGATGAGTTCCAGGAATACGATGTGTACCGGCTGCAGGATGAGGGGCCAGTGCAACAGCACAGGAATCAGGCACAGTCCTGCGATCGGGACATGGACAGCGAGAATGTAACCCATAGCCTTGCGGATGTTGTCGAAGATACGACGGCCCATGCGCACTGCTGCAACGATGCTGCCAAAGTCGTCCTTGAGTAGGACGAGGGCGGCAGACTCGCGGGCGACATCGGTCCCTCGTTCGCCCATGGCGATGCCGATATGGGCGTTCTTGAGGGCTGGCGCGTCGTTGACGCCGTCGCCGGTCATGGCGACGATCTCGCCGTTTGCCTTCAGGGCTTGGACCAGGCGGAGTTTCTGCTCAGGCACCGTACGAGCGAACACGCTGACACGCCGGATTTTCTTGCTGACTTCTTCTTCGGACATGGCTTCGAGCTCTGACCCGGTGACGACGCGGTCGGGGTTCCGCAGACCGATCTCTCGCGCGATGGATTGCGCTGTGCCGGGGTAGTCACCCGTGATCATGACCACCCGCATACCTGCACGGTGGCACTGAGCGACAGCATCGGGCACGGTCGTGCGGATGGGATCGGCGAGGCCGATCAGACCGATGAATGCAAAGTCGAAGTCGTGCTGGTTGTCGGGCAGGTCTGCACTGTCACAGGAGGCGCGAGCAACGCCCAGGACGCGCAGACCGTCGTTCGCCATGTCCAGGACCTGCTTCATGACCAGTTGCTGCCGTGCCTCTGGCATATGACACAAGTCGAGAATCGCTTCTGGTGCACCCTTAGCGGCTACACGGCCGTCGCCGGAGTGCATCTGCCACGCGTGTGACAGGGCAAGCAACTGGCGCGAAAGCGGATACTCGCGCTGGAACTGCCAGTCTTCGTGCAGGTGTTCAGTCCCCCTGAGGGCGCCCTTTCCCATGTTCAGGATGGCGCGTTCCATGGGATCGAAGGGATCGGCTTCACAGGCTAGGACTGAGTACTCGACTAGCTCATGGAATGGTTCGGGTAGGACTCCGGGCAGTCCTGTTGCGGGGATGTGGAAGTACTCGCCTCCGGCTGCCAGCTTGCGGACAGTCATTTTGTTCATCGTCAGCGTGCCCGTTTTGTCGACGCACAGGACGGTCGCCGATCCCAGGGTTTCGATGGCCGGCATGCGGCGGGTCAGGACCTGGTTCTGAGACATGCGCCAGGCGCCCATGGCCATGAAGATGGTCAGGACCACGGGAAACTCTTCGGGCAGGACGCCCATGGCCATGGCTAGACCGGACAGGAATCCTCGCTGCCAGGCGATGAGATTGTTGCCACGGGTGAGGCTGAAAACGATGGTGACGATGACGCACATGCCGACTCCGGCCAGACCCATGTTGCGCACGAGACCCGCGACCTCACGCTGGAGGGGTGGTTTCTGGGTGTCCAGAGCCTGCAGTGCCTTGCCGATCTTCCCGATCTCGGTCCGGAGTCCTGTGCCCCGTGCTTCGGTGACGCCCTGTCCGGAAACGATGAGGGTGCCGGAGTAGACGGTCGGAAGGTCCTCGCCTCCCGGACGGCCCATTTCGGACTTGCCGTCCCACTCTGCCTTGCGGACAGGGACTGACTCGCCGGTCAGGAGTGATTCGTCGACATACAGGTTGGTGCAGGAGAGAACGACGGCATCTGCAGGGACACGGTCTCCCTCCGACAGCATCATGATATCGCCACAGGCGACGTCGCGGCCGGCGATGCGGATCCACTCACCGTCACGTCTGACCAGCGCGCGCGGACTGGACAGGTCGCGCAGTGCGTCCAGCGCGTTCTCGGTTCTTTTCTCCTGGTAATAGGTGATACCGATGACGACACCAACGAAACCCAGGAGCATAAGGGCTTCTTCGTGGTCACCGAGGATGAGGTATAATGTGCCGCATGCAAGAAGCAGGAGGAACATTGGCTCCTTGACGATCTCGAGCAGGATGCGAACCCATCCCCGTTTGCTGGCGCTGGGCAGTTCGTTGAGCCCTTCGTCCTTGAGGCGCCGTTGTGCCTCTGCCGTTGTCAGACCCTGTGGTTGTTTTGCATTTGGTGCACTTGTCATGACAGAAACCTCCGTACTAATGGTGTGGTGGGTTCCTGACCTTGACAATCATTGACTCTGGCAAGCCCTACGTCCAGCTGCGGTTGCGCAGTGACTGGCAGGCGACCTGTCGGGAACATCATCATGCTAAGGCCAAAGCCCGACGGCGTCAAGACGATGGCAATAAACGGCGGTGACCAGGATAAATACCTGCTCCACGGGTGGCCTCATCACCAACCGTGAGGAGTCCCGTCAAGCAGCGTGTGGTCGGATCGCTACCTCTGTAGGGTGGGACGAGTATATGCGACCCTGAAGCCAAGCCTCTCCAGGTTGCGATGAGAGACGCTTCCCGGCCTTGCCAGCACGGAGGCGGTTGTACAGCCGGCTGAAGATGCTGCCTTCAGGCGCGTGACGATGAGAGCATTCTGGATGCCTCGCCCACGGAACGGTAACCTCGTGCTGGAGGAGAAGAGGGTTGCCAGGTGGTCACGCAGGACCATGGCTCCTCCACCGGCAGGCTCTCCTCCAATCGTAGCCAGGTAACAGACGACGCCGGGACTGTGCGCGGCAGCGCGCGCAAGGACGACATTGGCGTCCGACTCATCAAGCCCGTCGGTCGCTGCGAAACCGGAAGCCACTGCCTGCGCCCATGCCTCGGTCTCATGAGCAGTGATCGTGCGGACCTCGACGCCGAACGGCACGGCAGGCAGGGGATCCTGGGACGGCAGGTCCGTGGACAGCACATCGAGGAACCGGATAACATGGTAGCCGCGTTCTGCTGCAAGCTCCAGCAGGGAGGGGTCGGTCAGGGGACAGAGGTCCAGCTGCGCCGGCACCTCGTGATCGGCGAAGAAGCGTTCAATTTCCTGCATCTGACCGGCGGTGACCGGTGTGTGCAGTCCCATTCCTGCAGCCCTGTTGACAGGGAGATCCGGAGCCGTGTAGACACAGACGCCGTCGCCGATTCGTTCTGTGGTGGCCGACGGTCTCAGGCCAAGTCGCTTGAGTGTTTCGGCGTAGCCCACCAGTTCCAGGGTCCAGGCACCTTCCAGCTGAGCGGCAACATCTCGGTCGACGAACGGCATGATGACCTCCATTCTTTGTTGCCCGGCCAACGAGAGCCAACGCTCCGTTGCCGAGGCTGACAATATTCACCCTTCGTCAACATTGACAAGGGTCAAACGTCTCGCTGCTTCGTGTTCTTCCACAAGTATAGGAAGATTGAGTCGTCTAGCAAAGGGCAATCGGGCGATGTCCGCGCTACTCTCGCGCTGCCTTGAGGCTGACTGTCATCTGCACGCTGAGAACCTTGCGCCGCGCCGCCTATCACGCGGTTCCCCACCAATCGGTCAGTATTGTCCTCGGGCATGTACCGCTGTCAAGTCGCATCAGGCTGGCGTCCCGCAGAGCTGCTGCTACAATAAACGTGTGCTGCCCGGCGCGACATCAGGGCCGTCTCGATGGTCGAGAGATTGGCCGTGGTCGCGGGAGTGCTTTTCGATTGTGGTCCACTGAGCATGGACGAAGGGAGTTGCCATGGCGAAGGTACTTGTCAGCATGAATGCGTTTAAGGGAAGCATCTCCACGAAGACAGCCACTGATGCCGTGGCTCTAGCGTTCGAGGGAGCTGGGTTTCAGGTCGAGAAGGTTTACCTCGCCGACGGCGGTGACGGCACCACTGATGTTGCGGCAGCGCTTGGCGGACGCGTCGAATTTGTGAGCACCTTTGATCCCCTAATGCGTCCCATCGAGGCTCCCGTAGTATGGCTGGGCCAGACAGCAGTCATTGAGATGGCAAAGGCGTCCGGATGGGCGCTGATCGCCACTGAAGAACGAAATCCCATGGTGACGACCACATGGGGGACCGGTCTGCTTATCAGGCACGCACTGGAGCACCGTGCGGACCGCATCATCCTGGGCGTCGGCGGATCCGCCACAGTGGACGGCGGGCTCGGTATGCTGGCCGCACTGGGTTTCAGCATCACCGACGAGGTCGGGAACGCCTCATGGCGGGGCGGCGAGGGACTGTCCCGGCTGGCTCGTGTCGCGGCAAACCCATCGGCGAAGCAAGCCAGGCTGGTAGTCGCCAGCGATGTGACCAATCCTCTCCTCGGCCCGACAGGAGCTGCTCCGGTGTTCGGTCCGCAGAAGGGGGCGACGCCGGACATGGTGACACTGCTGGAGAAGGGCCTGGAACGACTGGCTGACATTACGCTCCAGACGACGGGTGTGCGGCTGCACGATATGCCAGGGGCGGGCGCTGCCGGAGGTGTCGGCGGCGCAGCCGTCGCATGGCTGGGCGGTCACCTGGAGCCGGGCGCTGAACTCTTCATGGACCTGGAAAACTTCGACACGCGAGCTGCGGGATGCGCCATACTTGTAACAGGGGAGGGGAGTATTGATGCTCAGACGGTGTATGGCAAGGCCCCGATCCGTGTGGCGCGGCGGTTCCACAAGGCTTCACCGGAAGGGTTGACCGTGGCTATCGCAGGGGCTGTGCGCGATCGGGCACAGGTCCGCGAGGCTGGCATCGATGTCTTTGTCACGACCCTTGATCGCCCCATGAGTGAACGTGAAGCCATGGAAAACGGCCAGATCCTGCTGACGCAGGCGGCAGCTGAACTGGCGCATCTCCTGTCACTGAAACCATGATGCCTCAGCATTCTGCGATATACTGAGGACACTCTTGATCTGGAGGTACAGATGAAAACAGTCGACGATATGCTTCTGCCCTTCGAACTGCAGGACCAGAATGGCTCCACGGTACAGGGCTCCGGCCTGCCGGGTCATTGGGCGATCTTCTACTGCTGCCCCAACAACATGGCGTCGGGATGCTCGCAGGAGGCGCTGTCATGACCGAACTCGAGGAGTACCAGAAAGCGAAGGACCGGGTTCAGGAGATCAAGGGGTTTTACGCCCACACGGCTATGTATGTGCTGGCCAACGTAGCTCTGATTGTTCTGAACCTTGCGACACTCAGGAAGAGTGACGGTCTGATCTGGTTCGTCTGGCCGCTCATCGGATGGGGTGTCGTCCTTGCCGTCCATGCGATCTCAGTATTTGGTATCGGGCGATTTCTCTGCAAGGAATGGGAAGAGCGCCAGATTCAGCAGGAGCTCGACCGCCGACACGCTCAGTCGGAGGATCGACCTACCGTGCCATAGCTATCCACGACGCCCCCCCCATATCCTCCTCCGTCATTCCCGTGGATACGAGAATTCTTTCTTCTATCTGTCATTCCCGTGCATACGGGAATCCATCTTTGCATCATCGTATGGATCCCCGCCTGCGCGGGGACGACAGAACACATCCTCTCGCGATTTCTTTACCTCTCCTTTGGTCGTTCCCGCGAACGCGGGAATCCATTCCTTGGCCCTGTCCCACGAAATGCCAATCGCCAGATTAAACTGGCTCGGCGCATGTACCACTACTTGCCAAATTACCAGCTGACCCCATATCAACTGGTTCTCGGCGTTAGTTGCCCTTGCGGAATGCCGCCGGGATGGTGATCGCGAAACGACAGCGGTCGCTACCCCCAAGGGCGCTCTCCAGGACCTCGACTTCCACGGGTTCGCCGAAGATGACATCGAAGGGCAGTTTCTCGTAGCCGGCACTGCAGAAGCAAAGCATCGGTGAGACCTTTGGCTTGCCGGAGATGATCGATGAACGCGCAAGCGGACAGTGACATGCATAATACCGTTTCATCGTCGGGTTGTCCTCGTGGAGGTAGGCCTGCGGGGCAAACGGTATCTTGCTGACATGGATGATGTCGCCGTCGCGGACGCCGCTCTGGATCTCGGGATTGCGCCGGACAAAGTCTACGACCTCGGGCGTGATCTCCTGCTCGTACCACAGCCTGCCCTGGTTCATGTGGTCCTCAAGGTCCTGGACAAGGCGCGCGTGGCGATCTGCGAGAATTGCGTCGATGTCGGGCGATTTCTGGAACTGCTCTCTCATGTCGGCAAACTGCGCATCCGGTATCTGGTGCATGTTGCCGGTGAACACCTTCCTGCACGTTTCGGCGGGAAGCGTCCCCTCCATCCTCGTCAGAATTTTCGCGACAACAGGGGGATAGGAATCAAGCGGTGACCCTTCCGGTGGCAGCTCAATGCCATTGAAGATCTCATCTGAAGCTGTCTCGCCGAGGATCTGATGGGCTCGCGTGCGCAGAGTGGGGAGGATACCTGGCGCCTCAATGGTGAGGGCAAGCTGGATGAACAGGTCATTCCGGTGGGCGATGTAGTTGTATCGCGCCAGTGCCAGCAGTTGCTCCTCTGAGGCCGTCCCTGTCTGAGTGAGCTGTTGCAGATAGGTCGAAAGATGGTTTGTCGTCACTGTCTCCAGTGTCGCGCCGACCGCAGTTGCATATTGCTCGAATTCTCGTACTGCTGCGACAGCCGCCTCGGTGGTCGCAGCGCCAAACTTCCGCTGCTGACAGTACTCCCTGAATAGTGTCTCTTGCATGGTCACATTACCTCCTGACATAACTAATACCATGGCGCAGCCCGCCAATATCAGCCGGACCAGCGCTCTGATTTACATCATCTGCAAACCGCCGCCGGACCTGCAGCGTTGCGTTGCATTCTGCCACTACTATAATCGGATTCTGGTCGGCGCAGTTACCGGCAAAAGCGCCGAATGCAACGGAGGCAGACGTGAAAAGCACTGAGACCGATGTACAGATGGTCGGTGTTCCCTCGCGCAGACCACAGGGGATGAGCGCGTTCACCATTGTGTGGTTCGGACAAGTCGTGTCCCTGGTTGGGACGGCAATGAGCGGCTTCGCGCTGACGCTGTGGGCGTACCGCACCACCGGCCTGGCGACTGCCCTCTCGATGGTCGCGTTCTTCAGTTTCGCCCCCATGATCGTCATGAGTCCGATCGCTGGCGTGCTGGTCGATCGCTGGAACCGCAAGTGGACGATGGCCCTGTCGGACATGGCGTCCGCCATTGGAACGTTCGCGATTCTCCTCCTCTTCGTCACGGGGCACCTGCAGCTGTGGCATCTATACGTTGTTGGCGGCTTGACGGCAGTATTCCAGAGCTTCCAGTGGCCGGCATACAGTGCCGCCATCAGCATGATGGTGCCGAAGACGCAGTACCAGCGTGCCAGCGGAATGATCTCGATGGCGGAGAGCGGCTCCGGCGTCGCGGCGCCCATCCTTGCGGGCGCCCTCATCGGAATGCTGGGTTTTGGACGCCTGTGGGTCATCTTCACCATCGATCTCGCGACTTTCGTCGTAGCTCTGTGCACGCTTGTGGCCGTCTCAATCCCAAATCCGCCGAAAGCCACCACGGAGAACCGCGAAAGCTTCGTCAGGCAGTCCACGTTTGGTTTTCGGTATATCTGGAATCACCATCCGTTGTTTGACCTTCAGATGATGTTCTTCTCATCAAACCTCCTGGCAAGCCTCTGTATCACCATCGCACCGGCGCTAATTCTTGCGCGGACAGGCAATAGCTCGACCGTGCTGGGGGTGGTACAGTCCGCGACTGCCATAGGCGGGCTCGTCGGGGGTGTGGCGCTGACGGCGTGGGGAGGGCCGAAGCGCAAGGTCGACGGCGTCTTGCTTGGCATGGTCTCCACGTCTTTGTTCGGAACGGTTGTTCTGGGGTTGGGCAGGTCGCTTGCTGTCTGGGCTGTCGGAGGGTTCATGATGATGGCCGTCATCCCGGTGTTGAACGGCAGCAATCAGGCTATCTGGCAATCGAAAGTCCCTCCCGAGCTCCAAGGGCGTGTATTCTCGACTCGCCTGATGATCGCTCAGGTAACGTCCCCTATCGCCATGCTGGCTTCAGGGCCGCTTGCTGACAAGGTCTTTGGCCCCGCGATGCTGTTCTCAGGCTCTCTGGCCCACGTGTTTGGCTGGCTCACGGGGACAGGGAAGGGGGCCGGCATATCGCTGATGTTTGTCCTGTTTGGACTGGCGGGTGTGGCAGTTGGTCTGGCCGGCTACCTCGTCCCAAGCATCAGAAACGTCGAGCGACTCATTCCCGATCACGACGCGTCGGCAGCCTAGCTCGCTTCCCCCTCTGTCATTCCCCCCCCGAGCCCTTTTGTTCAAGGCCCCCGAGCACTTTCTTCCCATGCGAGGGGTGCTTCTGAGGGGTGCTCTCGGCGAAGGCGGGAATCCACATCATAGTGCAACCTAGCTGGAGAGTGGTAGGTTTTTGGAGACGCCCCGAAGATGTAGAGTATGAAAGGAGAAGTCATGGACACTGGTAAGAATGCTATTGATTCAATTGATGGATACATTTCGGAGTTCCCGGATGAAGTTCAGGAGATACTCAAAAGGCTGAGAGAAGTCATAAGGATAGCGGCACCAGGTGCAGAGGAAAGGATTAGTTATCGGATGCCTACGTTCGTATTGCATGGGGATCTGGTTCATTTTGCTGCCTTCAGAAATCACATAGGCCTGTATCCGGCTCCAAGTGGAGTTGAAGCATTCATCCCTGAGTTGTCAGCGTACAGAAGCGGAAAAGGTTCGATACAATTCCCCATAGACAAGCCTCCGCCTTATTAACTGATACGTAAGATAGTCAAGTTCAGGGTCGCTGAGAATATGAAGCATGCTGAGGAGAAATCGAGGAAGAAGGCAAGGAAGCCCTAGGCTTCGACCCTGGCCCAGGTATTGAACCGGAGAATCTTGTTCTGAGGAGGGCGGATCACAACGACATCAATGATCGATGTGAGATGGGAGAAGATCAACGAATGAATACGCAGACAGACAGATGTACCATTGCTTACCAAATTACCAGCTGACCCCATATCGCGACGGCCCTGGGAGAAGATACCAGGGCCGTCTTTTTGGTGCATCTCGTGGGAGGCAGGGTTTACCAGCCGCCACCGCCTCCGCCACCGCCTCCGCCGCCACTGAATCCGCCGCCACCCCCACCACCGAAGCCCGACTTGCTGCCAGGGGCCACTGCCGAGGCACTGATGGCGTTGCTGAACCCGTTGCCGATACTGCTGGCAAACGCAGCCGGGTTGACTGGATTCCAGTACGCTCCATAGTACCACACGGGCGCATAGGGGCGTCCCTCCGCGGCCATGCGGGAGAACACGCTGGCAAACTGCTCCGACCAGCGCTGCTCGACGTCCAGCGCCAAGGCGAACGGCAGAAACTTCTCGAACATCTCGGGAGTCCGATCGGGTGGGTTGAGCAGGTTCATACGGTCCTTCTCGGTGACCGAGAGGTACATCTTGAACCCCGCGACCTCGTCCACGAGCTTTCGGCCTTCCTGCGTGTAGGATTTCAGCGTGGAGCCGAAGACCACGGCCATCACGACCAGTGCAATGACAACAACGACGAGAGGGACGATTTGCAGAGCGGTCCCGCTGGCCGACAGGAAGAAGGTGAGCGCTGCAACCCCGACGGAGAGCAGGATTCCGGTCACAAGGTACCCCGTATTGCTGACGAAGAACCTGGGCTGGTAGTCGGCCTCCAGGGGTTTCTTTTCGGCGAGGATCGCCAGCTGTATCTCCTGTGCGTGCGCCTGTTCGAAGTCCATACGCGCACTGGTTCCGAGGAGTGCTCCGGCAAGAGCGAGCTCGTCGTCGGACAGGACGGATTCAGGAGCAGTGTCCCGCTCGATCCAGTATTTGTGGTGTTCCTGGTGAATGCTGATGTATCGCTTGACCGCCATGTCGATCAGCGCAGCCGTGAACGCTTTGCTGTCGTGGGCCATCCTGGCAAGGTACCGGACGCCTCCGGGGGACATCCCTTCGGGCGGCGCAAAAAGCGCGATAATCGTGCCCCGTTCGGGGTCCTTGCCGTGGCGATACCACATAGTCATGTAGTACAGGAAGACGAGCAGCATGCCAACGAGGCCGACGATAAGGGCGCTGTTGTCGCGGAGGAACCAGCCAAAGCGCGTCGCCGCGGTCGGAGCATGAACAAACCCTTTGGGCCATCCCACGACGATGGTCAAGCCTTCGTAAGGGTTGAGTACTCTGGTCGTGACAAAGGTCGGAGTCCCGTCAACACTCTGGGTCGTCATCACGTCGCTGGCCGTCGAACCGGACGAACCCGTATACGCGCTGAGGCCCGTGATCTGGGCTGCGGCTCCTGCTGGCAAGGTCACTGTCGCGGATGCACGATCGATGGGAAAGTCCCAGCCGAGACCGGTCACGTTCCAGTACAGCTCGTCGTGGTCGGTGAAGAAGCCGATCTCGCGGTCCACGCTGTACCGCAACACCCACGTGTGTTCACCGGGTTCGATAAGGACATCGGCGCTCCCGATCTTGACGCGCTTGCCGTTGGACAGACTGCTGACCGTATATGGCTCGTCCTGTCCATCGAGCTGCACGCCCAGGACGCGGAAGTCGATGACGAGACGACCGCCGGTTTTTGTGTTGTTGTAGATGGTCGGGAAGTCACGGTAGATCCCATGCTGGATCTGGTCGCCGGTCACCATGGCCGCGATGGTCTCTTCTACTCGCATCGACCCGTCCTGATTGACGGTGATTGCGCTGTCAAAACTGGTGATGCGCTCCTGTTCGGCCAAGGCTAGTCCCGGGACGGACAGGAAGAGTGCAACCGCTACGAGGGCGGCCAGGGTCAGCAATCTACGCTTTCTCATGTGTGCTCCTTTGGTTTCATGATTCATCAGACAACATAGCGCAGTTGAGAGCAATATGCCAGTACTGCAAGGTGGCAGATGTAGCGCCTGCGATCCGAATGCTGTTCACCAGCCCCCGCCTCCACCCCCGCCTCCCGAACTGCCTCCTCCGCCCCCTGAGCTGCCACCTCCACCACCACTGAACCCGGAGCTCTTTCCTGGAGCTACCGAGGATGACGCGATGGCGGACGCGAATGCCCCCGACAGCGACGAGCCGAGTGCCGAGAAGCTGGAGGAACGCCAAACCCCTCCGGAGAACCATACTGGCTGGTAGGCTGGCTGGCCGGATGCGTCGGCGCGGCCGAGGACGTCTGCGAAATTCCCACTCCACTGCTGCTCAACGTCGAGAGCAACAGCATATGGCAGGTAACGTTCAAAGGTTTCGGGCGTGTGGTCCACGGGGGTCAGCATATCAATGCGGTCCTTCTCGGCGACGCTGAGATAAAGACGGAATCCATCGATCTGGTCCATGACGGCACGGCCCTTTGGCGTATAGGCTCGCAGCAGACGGAAGAAGATGACGTCGATCGCGACGGTCACGAAGAGCAGTGCCAGGAGCAGGGGGCCTGCCATCACTACGAAGCCGATCGTGCCCATGAGTTCACCCAGCAGGAACGGTATCGCGAAGAGCGTGAGGCCGATGGACCTCGGGAGGCTGAAGACGTGTTTCCCTGACGTATTTGTCGATCGCCCGCGCCATGATGCGACGACTTCGGTCACAAGCGTTGCGACGCCGAACGTCCATATCGACAGCCAGAACGATAGGAAGAGGAACCCAATGACTTCCTCCGGGTGCGTCGTGCGCAGCAAGCCGGTGGCAACGACGCCCACGATAGAGAGGGCGATCCCTGTCGCTGCGTAACGGACGTTCGTGACGAAGTACCCCTTGCCATACGTCGATTGCAGTGCCTGTTCAAGCGCCTTGCGGACGGACTGAATGCGGCCGTGTGCGCTCTGTTTGAAGACAAGCTTGGTCTTCGAGCGGCCTTCGAACAGCTCCTGCAGGAGTTCGGTCTCATCGTGGAGCAGACCGGTTGGTACCGAGCCGGTGGTTTCGACCGCAAAGGAGCCGTCGTCGTCCTGAGAGATGACAAGTGCACCCTTGACGGCAAGTCCTGTTATTGCGGCTGCCAGGCCCTTGGTGTCGGGCCCCATGAGCCGCAGGTACCGGATTGCGGCGGGACTTAGACCCTCGGGCGGCGTAAATTGCGGGACGATGGTGCCACGTCGGGGATCGCGACCGACGCGCAGCCATGTGAGCAGGTAGTAGAGAAGGAGGCCGAGGGTCGCCAAGGCGGCGATACCCAGCGCTCTGTTGTCCCGCAGCCACCACCGCAGGACCTGGAGCCATGATGGTGGAGCCACAAACCCTTTCGGCCATCCAACAACGACGCTCAACCCTTCGAACGTGGCGAGCGGGGCTGTCGTTGTGAACACAGGGTCCCCGCTGTTGTCGCGCGACATCACGTAGTCTGAGCCCTTTGCACCCTGGGGGCCGGTATAGGCGGTGAGCCCGGTGATCTGCTGCCACGCGGTTCCGGGCAGGATGACGGTGCAGCTGGCGCGATCGATGGGAAACTCCCAGCCGTTGCCTGTTACGTTCCAGAAGAGCTCGTCATGGTCGTCAAAGAATCCAAGCTGGCGATCGGACGTGTACGTGAACACATAGGTATGTTCGCCGGGTTCCAGGTCTACCGAACTGGAACCGAAGTAGACTCGGACGCCGTTTGTCTCCTGGGCCGCGTGCCAGGGTTCCGTCGCACCATCCCGCAGGAGGCCGACAACCTGAAACGAGACGCGTATGGGTGCACGTCCCGGGTTCGCGTAGGTGGTCGGGAAGTCCCGGTACAAACCGTGCTGGATGCTGATGCCTGCTGAGACGAAGCGAATGGTCTCCTGGACGGTTATCGTGGAGTCGGCATGGATGGTGACGACACTGTCGAACGACAGGATGCGCTCCGCTTCGGCAGCCCCCGCCCTGCCCGCGGGGGACAGGAACGTGAGGGCTGCCATCAGTATAAGAACAAGGCAGGCGAGCTTCTTCATGGCCGGCGCCTGACTCATAAACGTACTGCTACTTGTTGTCGAACGAGACCTTCGGTGCTTCGCGTTCCTCTGCGCCAGTCAGCTCGAAGAACTCAGCTTTCTTAAAACCGAACATGCTTGCGACGAAGACAGACGGGAATGTCTCGCACATAATGTTGTAGTCCCGCACCGTGCCATTGTAGTACCGCCGTGCCATCTGGATCTGGTCCTCCAGGTCTGCCAGCTTCGCCTGCAGGTCGAGGAAGTTTGTGTTGGCCTTGAGTTCAGGGTACGCTTCTGCGACGGCGAACAGGGTCTTCAGGGTCGCATTCAGCTGGTTCTCAGCTGCAGCCTTGTCTGCGACACCGGTTGCACCCATGGCGCGGGAGCGCATCTCGGTGACCTCGGTGAATACCTTCTCCTCGTGGCCGGCGTATCCCTTGACCGTCTCGACAAGGTTCGGCAGGAGGTCATAGCGGCGCTTCAGCTGGACGTCCACGCCCGACCAGGCTTCGTCCTTCATCGTGCGTTTGCGGACGAGCTGATTGTAGATGCCGATGAGCCATACGACCAAGAGAGCAATGATTGCAAGAGCGATAATCCAACCCATTGTGTGTTCCTCCCTTTGCTGGTAGCGGAATTGCGGTGCCGCCCAACTATGCCGGGCGCCTGTCTATAGTGTAGAGAAAACCACGCGGATGCAAAAGCGTCCGCATCGACTCATCTATTATGTACGCGAAATGACCCCGTGAACTCATGAGAAAAAGTACGCGAAGGAGAAGAGAATACTGCTGGTCCTTGGAACAAGAAAGGAGCAGCGAAAGTGGAGCTCACGATGCGAGAACGGAAGAAGCTGACAATGGTAAAAGCACAACGGTACGTCCAGGCAAGCAAAGCAAAGAAGACAGTCATGCTGGATGATTTTTGTGAATCCACGGGGTACTGCCGGAGATATGCAGCCCGTGTCCTGCATCAGGCAGGACAGCGCTACTTGCTGGGAGACTGTGTCCTCGTGGCTGATCCCGGCAAGCACATCAAGAGACACCGTCCTTCCCGATATGGCCCTCTTGTTCAGCAGGCACTCATCACCATCTGGAGTGCCAGTACCTTCCTGGGACCTGTCCGTCTGGCAGCAGGCATGCCCCTCTTTGTGGAGAACCTCACTGCTCATGGACATCTTTGCATTGATGAAGAGACCCGGCAGCTGCTCCTCCAGATGAGTCCTGCCACGATTGGGAGACTCCTTACCGGGGAACGGAAGAGCTATCTCCTGCATGGGATCTCTCATACCCGGAGTACTCCGCTGGGTGGCAGGATCCCCATCCAGACCTGTATGGATCCTCCCCTGGATGTCCCCGGTGCTTTGGCCGTGGACCTGGTGGGTCATGATGGAGGACAGGCCGTGGGAGATTTCAACTGGACCCTGACCGTCACCGACTGTACGACGGGATGGACGGAGGCAGGAGCGGTTCGGACGAAAGCAGAGGTGTATGTCGTAGCTGCGTTGGAGACCTGTCTCCGTCGGTATCCAGGGAGAATCATCTCGCTCCATGCGGACAACGGAAGCGAGTTCATGAACGGGCATCTCGTTCGTTTCTGTCAGAGCCATGACATCATCCTCACCCCCGAGCCCTTTTGTCCAAGGCGAGGGGCGTTGTCCGTTCCCGTCCCTACCACAAGAACGACAACCCCCATGTGGAAGAGAAGAACAACTCGGTGATCCGCAAGTTCGTGGAGTATGACCGACATGATACTCAGGAAGAGGTGGACCTCCTTAACCGCTTGTACCAGAGCCTCCACCTCTTGGTGAACTGGTTCCTTCCCAGCCAGAAGCTCCTCCACAAGGTGAGAACCGGGAGTCATATCACCAAGGTGTATGACCAGGCACAGACCCCGTGTGCACGGATGTTAGTACGGGAAGATGTTGCTGAAGAGATCAAGAAACGTCTTCTTGCTACCCGTGCAGGACTAGACCTGACGAGTCTGCATCACGAGGTCCACCGCTACCAGGAACAACTCGATGAGATGGCCAAGAGAAGGCAACCCTTGGTGATCAAGAAACGTGGGAACTACGCGTACATTATTCATGAGTTTACGACTTGATGCTTCACGTACTTTTTAACGTGAGTTGACACGCGTCCGCCTATGGGGTTGTAGCAAGCACCAACGTGACCACCAACTTCAGCTGCGAGCGAACGCGGTCCCAGTCATGTTCCATCTCCGATACGAAGGTGCCGGGATCTCGGCTCATGCCGGTATGCCGAGCGCTTGGTGCATCGGACCCCCCAGAAGAGTCTTGCGCTAGTACTCCAGGACTTCCTGCTCCTCGATCATGCCTCGTGCGCTTGGGTCTACTGGTCTGCTCCATTTTCTCATAAGGGACTCCCCATAGATATCCTATTTAATTAGAAACTTAAACGATTCGAAGACCAGAAAGGCTGGCCAAACTATAGCTTTCAAAAACCCCAATACGCCCATCCAAAAAGTAGCAGCATGCGAAATAAAAAAAACTGCTGCGCCAATGAAACCCAGTCCATAAACTGCGCCTGCGGCGCCTCTTTCGTGAAGTTCATGTTCCATACTTCTACCTCCTCTTAATTAAGATAGGATATTGTCCCTTCACCATTAACCAACGAATACTCAATTACTCTTTTCAGTTTTGCACTATTCTTGCCTTTTCCAAAGTTTCTGTATGGAGTCTTCTCACGAATCCTGTTTTGTCACCCTGAGTGAAACGAAGAGTCTCTCATTTCAACGGTGGGATTCTTCGTTTGCGTTCAGAATGACAGGATCAAAGCACTCAGATTGGGCATTACACTACTTCCTGTATTCATCTTCTAACAGACTCATCATTATGAAGTCGGAGTATCTTCCATTGTGGAAATATCCTTCTCTCTGTATCCCCTCTTTTCTAAATCCGATACTCTCCCAGAACTTCAAAGCTCTTTCATTAAGACCGACTACCACTATTGCTAATCTGTGGAAGTTCAGGTTGTTGAAACCATATTCCAGCATCAGATTTGCAACTTCTTTTCCTATTCCTTTTCCCCAGTATTCTTTTTTTCCTATGATTATCGAAAAGTCGGCTGTTCTCCATGGGTTAAATATCCTTAAGAATCCTGTCTCTCCGATAACCAAATCCTTTTCCTTGTCTACAACAACGAACCAGATTATATCCTCTGTTTTCTGTGTCTTTTCATAGAATTCCTCAAGTCCCTTTTCTGTCATTGGATAAACCTCACCCGTAAGGGCTCGGATCTCCTCATCATTAACCCATTCAGAGGAAGTCTTCAAGTCATCTTTCTCAACAGGTCGTAAGTACACACGATTGCCTTCAAGAAATTTGTTCATGTTTAACTCCACTCGTATTGTCAAAATCAAATTGCCTCGTTGTCAGAAGTGGTGCGTTATGGTCGCGGCGTCGTCCCCTTCGCCTTGCAGGTGAGATGGTCGAATTGGACTTCCAGCACGGCGACACTGGACAGAGCTTCGTCGTCGAAGACTTCCTCGGGGGCGCCGGGATGGCACTGACGGATGATGACATTCAGGTCTCGACTCTTGGCCAAGGGGTCGAGGACGAATGACACGGTGCCGGTTGCGATGACGGTGACGTAGTTTGCCGAGCACTCCTCGCCCGTCGGCCCGGTGACCATCTGGATGTCCTCGTCGACCTCGACGCAGACATGCGGGTTGGCGCGCAGGATGTCTATCTTTCTGCCCTGGTTCGCAGTGTGGAGAAGCAGGTGTTCGCCATCCCAGCCGCAATTCATGGGGACCAGGTATGGCTCGTCCTCATCCACCATCGCGACACGGCACAGCGCGGCACGTCCCAGGATGCGCCGGATAACAGCTGTATCGGTTACTTCGCACTCCCGCCTTCGCATCGGTCTCTCGATCGCTCTCATGGTTCCTCCTCTGCCCCATCAGGAGCACGCGAACAGTATACGAGAAACCCCGCAGTCGTCACGGACTGCGGGGCGGGAAACGCGTTCGGAACGGAATCAGGGGTTCAACTTGTATACAGTGAGATTGCCGTTCGTCGTCCGGGCGGACAGCGTACCTTTCGGTACGCCAAGGTCGCCTCTGATGCTGTGTTTGGACGTGGTGGCGTTATTGAGGGTGATGCCGTCTGTCTCCACGTTCCCGTTGGTCGTCGACGCCTCGAGTGTTGCAGGAAGGTCCGGTGCTACCCAGAGGGTGACGCTGCCGTTGGTCGTGTGGATGTCGACCGCGGTTCCGTCCAGCGCGGGGACCTCGCATTCGATGTTGCCATTCGTCGTCGTCACCCCGGTGATCGCCGCGACCTTGCGGAGCGTGACGTTCCCGTTGGTCGTCACGGCGCGTACAGCCCCATCAATGTTCTGGGCGCTCACGCTGCCGTTGCTCGTATGCAGCTCCATCCTCCCTTGCACACCGGTCGCCTCGACAGGTCCGTTCGTGGTAACGACAGTACGTACCAACATGGAGCGCGGGACGCTGAGCTCATAGTCGACGGACACACGGGCAGGCACACGCAGCACCTTCGTCACAACGGTGAATGGATCTCCCTTCGTGACCTCGATCTGGATCTTGTCAAATTCGGGCTTTCCGTAGATGGTGTGTTTCACTGCGCGCACGACGATGCTGTTTCCGTCGGTAGCCACGATCGTGATGCTGCCATTCTGGTTTTGAACGTCGAGGCGTGCCCCAGCAACAACAGGATACGTCTCCTCGAACGTGTCGGTGAATGTTGCTCCAATGCCATCCAATGCGATACACCCTGGTAAGACCAGTGCTACCGTCAGCACCAGGATGGCAAGCAGGAGACTTGTGTGATTGGGCTTCATTTGTACACCTCTCGTGGGGAATGTCGTGGTTCACCTCGTCTACGTGGGACCGCTATCAGAGGTTACGCGTCGAGCCATTTCGTCCTGCAGCGACAGACTCACTGTCGTGACCTGTTTTCAGGGAATATGCTCTCATCGTATTTACGGTCATCCCCTGCGGCGCAGCCAGAATCTCGTGGTCATCCTTGTTGACATTGTGGTCAGGTGTCTTACATTAGTAGTACACTAAGACTATAGGGTGTGTGGAACATACAGGAGGATACGGAGCATGAGGAGAATCACCGCTCAGCGTGCAAAGGGTAACATAATGACCGTCCACTGGACGGAGGAGGCGCAACATGGAGTTTGATGACAGGACTCCCATCTACGCACAGATCATGGATCTGATCAAGCAGCGGATCGCGGTCGGGGAACTCAAGGTTGGGCAACGGTTGCCTTCCGTTCGGGACCTTGCCCAGCAGGTCGTCGTGAACCCGAATACGGTGCAGAAGGCCTACCTCGAGTTGGAGCGTGAGGGATATGCCACGACACAAAGGGGCATGGGTACCTTCGTGTCCGGTGACCCGGGAACAGCCGATCTGCTGCGGCGGAAGAAAGCGCAGGACATCGTGAAATGGTATGTCTCACTCATGCGGTCGCTGGGATACGGCCCTGACGAGATGGCAGCGATGGTAGCGGAAGCAGCCGGAAAGGAGAGAAAATGAGCATGGTCGTGCAGGTCAGCCATCTTACGAAGCGCTACATTACGATGACGGCACTGTCCGACGTCACGCTGGAGCTGCCCGAAGGACACATCATGGGGCTCCTTGGTCCCAACGGCAGTGGCAAGACGACGCTCATGAAGATCCTCGCAGGGCTGGTGTCGCCGACATCGGGGAGTGTCCTCATCGACGAGATGGCTCCAGGCATCAGGACCAAGGCAGTCGTGTCGTTCCTGCCGGACGTGAATCACCTCGACCGCTGGATGTCGGTTGGCGAGGCGGGTGACTTCTATGCAGACTTCTACCTCGACTTCGATCGGAAGCGGTTCGATGAGCTGCTCGGCATCATGGGCCTCACTGCCGTCCAGAAGATTGGCTCGCTGTCCAAGGGGATGGTCGAGAAAACAAGGTTGTCGCTGGTCTTCTCACGCAAAGCACGGCTGTACGTCCTGGATGAGCCCTTCGGAGGGCTGGACCCCTTGGCGCGCAGGCAGGTGCTGGATGCTCTGGTCGCTAACTTCCGCACTGACTGCTCGATGATCCTGTCGACGCAGATGGTCGCCGACGTCGAACACTTCTTCGACGACGTTGTGTTTCTCGATGACGGCCATGTGGTTCTGTCGGGCGAGGCGGAGGACCTGCGCACCAGGCGAGGCGCATCGATCGAGGACATTTACAGGGAGGTCTACGGACATGTGGAAGCTCGTTAGGTATCAGCTCAGGGGCCGCAGGCTCCTGTACACGATCGGACTCATCGTCATGGGAGCGCTGACGCTGTACCAGGCGACGCGGTTCATCGGGATGCACGAGAGTCCCGTGCAGTCCGCGCCCGTTTCGATGAACGTGCCGCTGATGATGGCACTCTTCTGGGTCGTGTTCTACATGGTCATGACGGTCATCAACATTGTCACGTACACGCAGGACCTGTATGGCGACACGGGGTACCTCGTCTTCGGCCTGCCGCTTCGCGGAGCACAAGTTCTGGGTTCCCGTATCGTGCTGCTTGTCATCGACACGCTCATGACGCTGCTGGGTGGCATGACGAGTGTCATCGTGCTCGCGTGCCTTGCCCCGGGACTTGCTCAGCAGATTCGCCCCTGGGTCGGCCCGTTCCTGCTGACTCGTGACTACTGGGTGATGTGCCTCGGCGTCCTGGCGGTGATCGTCAGCTTCATGTCGATCATGTTCTTCGGCGTCACGTTCGGCAAGACGCTCACAAACTCGAAGAAGCACCTTGGAAGCATCTTCTCTGCCCTTGTGGTGATCGCGGTGCTCTGGGCGAGCGCACAGTTCGGGATCATGCTCGAAACGAGGTTCAGTGGAGTCCGCCTGTATCTACGACCGTGGGAGAACCTGCCGATCGTCGGAACGGGGACGCAACCGGCCCAGTTCCCGCTGATTGCTCCGCTGATGTTTGTCATGCTTGGCGTTCTTGCCTTTGTGATGACTTCTTGGCTCATGGACCGCAAACTCAACCTGTAGCGGCGGCATCACTGTTCACATAGCCGGCAGGCTTCTTTGATAACAGAGGCCTGCCGGCTTCTACATTGCACCAGAGTGGCACGTCAACTCACGTAAGAATGGAGATGAACCATCGGTCGGGAGTGCATCAGAAGTAATCGTGGAGCTGTCACATTTGTTGATGACCACGGGTTGACTTCTCCTGGCACAATCGTCTGGCCCCGTCATTCCCATCTGTGCAGCAGTTCTTGTCCTTTGCCGGTCATCTCCCCCAGCCCTTTGGTCCCTCACATCCTTTTGTTCAAGATGCGAGGCGTTCTTCAAGGCCCCCGAGCATTTTTCTCCCATGCCCCCGTACATGTTAGTCCAATGTGAGGGGTGCTTCTGAGGGGTACTTTCCACGAGCCCAAGGATGTTATTGTATCCGAGGGTGTTCTGCATGTTGGTATCATGCGAGTGGCGCTCTGCCGCGCAGGCGGGAATCCAGTGTTGTTACTCAGTCAGTGTTCTCCCGATCTTGACAGCATCATGGTTGCCTCCCCTCTGTTCACGATGAACTGAGACGATGTAACGCGCAGTCTTGACAAATATTTGCTAGAGAGTATAAGGAATACAAATGAATGAATTGAGTACGCATGCTGAGAAATTCCAATGGGGGGGTCATTCACGAGTGATCAAGGAGACTGCCTGAGAACCACAACCAATGAGGTGCACCGATGGACGACCAGGTGATTGCTGTGAACAAGGACACACGAAAACCGAGGATCGGGCTCATCCTTGGTGGGATCGTGTTGCTGTGGGGATTTCTGTGCATTGCGTTGATCAACGTCTCAATCAACTCGAGCTACTTCCAGGTGATAGGCGCACTGATAGCGGTAGTGGCTCCGATTCTTGCGGCAATCGTCGCGGTCATTGCGCTGCGGCACATGCCTTCTGCAGGACCGTTCCTGAGGAAGTTCGTTGCCCTCCTGCTACTCACGATCCTCGTACTCCAGGGGTTCTACGGGTGTGCCACGCTGGCGCATGATGGAAGTCTCTGGAGAGTGTTGGGAGATATCTTTGACCAGAAAATCCAGAGCAGCACGCCAGTACCTTCCGTCATAGCAGTGCTTTCTCTGCCCGTAGTCGTGACGACTTCTACCTTGTGGGCGTGGATGAGCATGATGAGCGAGTCTTTCCCCTACCTCTTCATCTTCTTTCTCCCATGTGACTGCATGATCGCTCCATACTTCGTACTGCTTATGCTCATCACGCCCCGCTTCCTTGCCATACCCGTCTTCTGGCTGTTGGTTGTCCTGGGCCTGCTGTATGTCGTACTGCCATCGCGAGCATGGGGATGGATGAAAACTGCCGTTGTCCGAGGATGGAAGAAGGTAAGACATCAGGAATGAACACTCACGCTGGTGTGATGAGCGTTGAAGGAGAAGCCCCCATGCTCTGCAGACATGCATGTCTGTATCCCTACCATCGTGAACTCCATTCCCACCGCTCTGTTTTCGTCCGAAGGGCCGGCACTTTTCTGTCATTTTCCACCTCCATTTTCTCCTGAGTTGACGAAGCCAGTTCGCCTCTATGTTGGAGAGGCGATGCGGTGATTTGTTCAGAACACCGAATGTCGGTATCATATGCACATGAAACTCGCTGCTGATTCAGGCACGACGAAGTCCATACAGCCACGCATCAGGTCCATCACATGCGCCCTTACGCCCGCTGAGCGGCTGTCACCTACGAGCTTGGATCCGATGACATTGCGGCTGCCTGCTCAGGTACTTGCCATCACGGGACCGGTGGTGCACAGATCGTCCCCGTACCATGGCAGGTGTGGGCTGGTGCTGTTGCTGCAGAACGCGTCGGAAGAGCGCTTCGTGCTCAAGGTGGCTCGCGGACCCTATCGTATGCAGGAACTTGCCCTTGAATATGGTGTGCTGAAGCTGCTGCATGGGACGGAGATCCCTGTGCCGAAGGCACTTGTCCATGTCCAGAGCCGGCCTCTGGGTTTCCTGTTGATGGAGCATGCTACCGGTCGCTCTGCGACCAACGTTTTGCGTGAGGCCGGTTCCAGCGAAGACCGTGACCGTATCACCATGGCTATGGGCTCCATGCTGTCGACGTTGCACCATCTGCCGGTTGGAACGATAAGCTGGCAGGAATGCGTCGACGGGCAGCTGCTCTGGGCCGAGCGTCATCTGGAGGAGAAGATCATAAGCCGGGCCGAATTCCGCGCCAAGGGCATCACGGGCGACCCCGCCAAGGAGCTTGAGCGCCTGACGGCGACGTGCCCCACACCTGGCACTCTTGCCATACTCCACGGCGACTTCCGACCGAAGAACATTCTGCTGGATGGGGAACGGATCACGTCCGTGCTGGACTGGTCATTCACGGACCTCGGTGACCCATGGTACGACCTCGCGACGATGTTCGGGTATCTGGATCCCGCCGGTCAGCAGGTGTTCTTGAATGCGTATGGGCTCGATGTCATAGACCGCGAGCGTCTGGACTGGTTCCGCTCCCTCTCCGTCTACCTGGCCGTCTAGAGTTCGGTTACAAGTCCGGCAAACCTGCTGGTTGACCGGCCGTTCGCTCTGAATCGCAAAACCGAGTCACAGCAACCAGATCCTGCCGATGTTCTCCTGCATTGTACTTTTCTGACAAGTTGGCAATACTTGCGAAGAAGAAAACATCAACTACGGGGGAGATGCTATGGACAGGCCAACGTTTCGGGTGTATGGGTACCGCTGGGTTGTGCTGGCGGTGTTTATGCTCATCAATATTACGATTCAGATGTTGTGGATCAGTTACTCTCCGATTACGGGGCCGGCGGCGAAGTTTTACGGTGTGACCGATCTCAACATCGGACTGCTGTCGATGATGTTCATGATCGCCTTCATTCCACTGTCCATTCCCGTCTCGTGGGTGATTGACACGTGGGGTTTTCACAAGGCTGTCAGCATCGGCGCTGTCTTGATGGGCGTTTTTGGTATCCTGCGAGGACTGGCGGGAGCCAGGTACGGCCTCGTTCTGGCTTCGACCATCGGCATCGCTGTCGCGCAGCCCTTTCTGCTCAACGCTTGGACAACCGTTCCAGCTAAGTGGTTTGACCTCGAATTCCGTGCCACGGCGGTCGGACTGGTAACACTGGCAGCACTTGTTGGAACAGCGATCGGCATGGTCCTAACGCCGATCCTGACCCAGAGTGTTTCCATCGCGCGCGTTCAATTGCTTTATGGCATTGTGGCTGCTCTGTCGTCGGCGCTCTTTATCCTGCTGGCGCGCGAGAAACCACCAACACCGCCATGCCCGGCGGGGCAGGAGACGCGTGCGCTCATGCTGGACGGCCTCAGGAATGCTCTCAAGAACAGGATGTTCTGGATGTTCCTGGTTACCTGCTTCATTGCACTAGGGCTCTTCAACGGCCTGTCGACCTGGGTGGAGCCCATCATCCGGCCGCGCGGCTTCAGCCCGGAGCAGGCGGGGATACTCGGTGCTCTCATGCTTGTCGGGGGAGTCGTCGGCGCCGTCGTGATCCCTGCATTCTCGGACAAACAGCACAAACGTCGCAAATACCTCATGATCGGCGTGCTGGGTGCGATTCCAGGTCTCATAGGCGTTACCTTTGCACGGTCTGCCTGGCTCCTCATGGCATCAGCCTTTGCGCTGGGGTTCTTCCTTACCAGCCTGAGCCCCGTGGGCATGGAGTATGCTGCCGAGATTACGTATCCAACGCCGGAGGGGACATCCAATGGGTTGATTCAGCTCTTCGGGCAGGCCGCCGTTGTCTACGTGTATGTCATGCAGGCCATGCGCATGAAGGACGGTTCCTTTACCCTTTCGTTGCTCTTTGCCGTGTTCCTGCTCATCATCTCCGCACTTATTGTCACTCGCCTGAAGGACCCGGATATCACACGCGCCGGATCGAAGGCGACATCATGACAAAACGCGCCGAACCATATGTCCTTGCTACCAGTTGGGGGGTCGGGCACACGGGCGAACGTCTGCGCGCTGTGAGCAGGCTCCCTATGACCGGATCTTGCGAGCATAGATGACCGATCCTGCGAGAAGCATGGCGCTTCCCGCAACCGCAAAGACCAGCAGGTTCGGTGCGATCGCAGCAAACCCCAGCCCGCGCACGACGATTTTGTTGAGCCCGTTGACCGCCCAATACTGCGGGAATGCACGTGCGAGCTGCTGCATGAATGGCGGCATGATCTCGACAGGCCACCAGCACCCCGCAAGCATTGATGTTGTGTATGTCACGAAGGTGGCAATAGTGCTGGCCTGTGCCATTGTTTTGCAGAGTGAACCTACCAGGATACCGATCCCTGTTGCTGCGAACACGTACAGGAGCACCATAGCGGCGACCGCCAGAGGATTGCGGCCCCAGTCCACCCCGAGAACAAACCTTCCCCACAGGATAAACAGGGCAAACTGCGCGATTCCCACGACCATCATGGCCATCAATTTGCCGCCGAGGAAGGTCATGGCGGATGTCGAGGTCGTCATGATGCGGGCAAGGGTGTTCCGGAGTCGCTCACTCACCAGGGCAATGGCCGTCCCCAGGACGCCGGCCATGACGAACATGGCGCCGAACCCGGTACTGCTCTGCGTCGCGTTGTCTGGAAGCTGGGTCTGCGGCTGCGTGCGCGCCAGGACCGAGTAGTCGGTCGTGACTGTGGGAGCCTCGGTGAGTGCCGTACTTGCACTGGCGAATGCTGTTCGCCACGCTGCAAGACGGCCAGCCGGATCGAGCGCCACCCACTGCGAAAGCTGGTCGGTCGTGACCGAGGCCGCGTAGGCCAGCGTCGACACGCGCGTGGCCGCATTGGACACGAGCTGCTCGAGGAAATAGCCGGACGACTGACCCGCCGACCGCACCAGCTCGACGCTTGTCCTGGCGCCGGCTTCCACGACACTGCCAAACCCTCGAGGGATGACGACGAGCACGGCTACCTTCTGGTCTTTCAGCTGTTGCCTGCCGTCTGCTTCGGACGGTGTCTGGACATCCAAAGCAGGTTCGCCACGGAGGGCCTGCTCGAACACACTGCTGGCCGTGGATCGGTCGAGGTCGACGAAAGCGACGGGGACCCTGGGGGCGGGGCCGGAGGAGCCGAACCCTCCGAATGCTGCGCCCACGATGGTCGTGAAGATGATAGGGACCAGCAGCAGCCAGATGAACGATGATCTACTGCGCGTGATGAGACGGAGCTGAAGACCTGCGACAACCAGCGCTTTGCGTAACATGACAGACTCCTGATCTACTGATAGTTCCTGTTCAGGACCGTGACGGAGATGAGCAGGAATACGGCAGCCATGGCCAGGCAGACACCGACGGGGCGGAGGATGGACGAAACGCCGCCGCCGTTCACCATGAGGCTGGTGAAGCCTTCGAGAGACCACCGTGTGAACGTGAGTCGCGACACGGAGTTCATCCATGCCGGCATGTTGTACACGGGCCACATCGTACCACCAAGGAGGCTGTAGATGAGCGCCACAGCAGGTCCGACCGCGCCGGCCTGTTCGGGCGTACGAGCGAGGGCGGCGACCAGCGTAGAAAGACCTGCCCCGGCCAGTACGGTCGCGGCAGCCATGACGATGACCGCAGGCACCGAGGCACCCCAATTGACACGGTACAGCAGCCGGGTCAGGGCGATAATCATGGTGAACTGCAGAGCGGCGATGGCAAAGATGCCGACCAGCTTGCCCAGCAGAACCTGAACACGAGAGGTCGGCGTTGCCAGAACACGCGACAGCGTGTGCTGGCAACGCTCCTCCAGCATGCCCTCAGTACCGGTGTTCGCGGTGAAGATCAGGTACAGCAGGGCCATGCCCACGGCGTAGTAGTCCAGAGCTCGAGGGACCTTGACGCCCTCCTGGGTCGTCGTCGTGACCGACACCGTGTCCGTTTGCTGGGACGTGCTCACCTCGTCCAGTACCCCCTGTACGGCCTCCTGCATGCGCTGTGGCGGAACGGCTCCGGATTGCTGCAGGGTCCGGACAGCGATGGACGCGGCCAGCTGTCTGCGCTGGACCTCGGCAGTGAAGGATTCTATGACGTTACGGATGACGCCGGCCTGGGTAGCAGTCTCGGGGTTGCCCAGGACGATGATGGAGACCTTGGTTCCGGCGGACACACCCTTGCTGAACCCCGCCGGAATAATGACGGCCGCGCCTGTCTTCCCCTGTTCGACAAGGCTGCGTGCCTCAGCCTCGGTGGCGACGGTCGTGACGACGAGCAGGTCCTTGAGCTGGGAACTGGCGAAGACGTCTTGCATCAGGCGTTTGGCCATGTCTCCCCGATCGAGGTCAACGACGGCGACGTTCGCCGTGAACGAGCTGCCTGTCCAGTTGAAGACCGTTCCCAGGACGATGATCATCGCCATGGGGAGGATGAGCAGGACCACGAATGCGGACCTGTCGCGGACACGGACCTTGAGGTCTTTGACGGCAATGTGCCAGAACTTCATGTCAATCCCTCAAGCTGGTGCCCGTAAGGTTCAGGAACAGGTCTTCCAGGTTCGGCTCCTTCACGTCGATCGTCGACACCGGACAACCGGCATCATCGAGCGTGGAGATGACGCCGGCGAGCAGCGATCGGCCCTGGTTCGTGGCGATGCGGACCGTCTTGTCGCGGAGTTCGACGGTATCCACTCCAGGCAGTGCCGCAAGGCGGTCGCGGACTGTGTCATCAGCTTCCCGGACGAGCTGCACATTGATGATGTCCTTGTTGCCGGCCTGGAGCCGCAGGTCTTTCTGCGTGCCGTCTGCAATGACCTTGCCATGGTCGATGATGGCGATGTGGGTGCACAGAAACTCGACCTCTTCCATGTAGTGACTCGTGTACAGCAGAGTCATGCCCTGGCGGTTGAGCTCCCTCAGCGTTTCCAGGATGCTGTTGCGTGACTGCGGATCAACGCCCACGGTCGGCTCGTCGAGGATCAGCAGCTTGGGTTGGTTGAGCAGACCGACGGCGATGTTGATACGCCGCTTCATGCCGCCCGAGTACGTCTCAACACGGTCCTTCTGACGGTCGGCCAGCTGGACAATGTCGAGGACCGCGTCGACGCGAGAGGCAAGGATGTTTGCAGGGACGTCCTGCATGCGCGCGAAGAACGTGAGGTTCTCACGAGCGGAGAGCGTCGGGTACAGGGCAACGTCCTGTGGAACAACGCCGATGATACGGCGAACCGCCATCGGGTCGCGGAGGATGCTGTGCCCGTCGATAACGACGTCTCCCCCCGATGGCACGACCAGGCCGCACATCATTGACACGGTCGTGGTCTTGCCGGCGCCGTTGGGTCCCAGCAGGCCGAAGGCCTCGCCCGCAGGAATGCTGAACTGTATGCCGCAGACGGCGGTCAGCTTGCCGAAGTGCTTCGTCAGGTCCTTCACTTCTACGAGCATAGTGGACTCCTTATCATAAGTGGTTGGGACCATGCGGCAGTTGTCGCCGTGCCAACATCCCCGCTGGATTACTGAGGTTGTTTGACTGGGCGCTCGTAGATGAACACGTCGGGGGCTCCGTGACGCCAGATGTCGAATTCGAGTGCGGTCAGTGTCTCGAGGAGAGCTGTGTGTATCCCCTTGCCTGCAGGAACTACGGCTTGGACACTCTTGGCTCCCGGATACAGGGCGAGGACGTGCGTGACAAGCACTTCCAGATCTTTGGGACTTCCATCTGCGAAATCGATGGAAACGTCGCCTTCGCCGTGATCAGGATGACACACGACCAGCAGACTGCGCAGTGATCCGTTGCTTCCGCGAAGGCCGATGGCCTTGTCGAAGGCAGGCCAGGCGACGACTCCGGGGCGTGATGCGGGCCAGAACTTCCAACCCTGACCGACGAATCCACAGCTCATCGCAATTGAAGCCGACCCCAGGATCCACGCTCTCGCCTCGTCGAACGGGACGGAAACTACCTCCGGAGACAGTTCTGCGCAAGCGCGAGCAGGAGAGTCGAGCGTCGCTTCAGCGAAGATGAAGGACGCCTGCCGCTCAAACCCGTAGTGCTCGATGATATGGATACTCGCCAGGTTGTCGATGTACGTCGAGAGTCCAATGCGCTGCGCGCCCTCGCGCCATGCCTTCTCGATGAGATACTCGGTCAGTGCCTTGCCGGCGCCATGTCCTTGCGAGGCTGTGTCCGTACGAATGCCCTCAAGCCAGACGTACCCCGGCGCAAGGTTGACCGTATGGGCAAAGGAAATGACCGTTCCGTTCAGTTCTGCGACGACCACCTCGGAATCCCGCATGCGCAGCCATTCGTCGATGACCAGTGGCACGTAGTCGTCGCCTTCCCATATCTGGGAGCTGATAGCAAGAATGCGAGCGCGGTCGGCAAGCCGCGCTGTACGAATGGTGACTCCCATGTGTTCCTCCTGTTATTGCAGAGTGACGGCAGACTGCGCTGTCCTGTACGCAGTATACACGTGTGCGCAAAAGGCTTCAACAGGCGCATCGACCCATCCAAGATACTACGATCCTTGTCCTCTTGACACGGATCACAGTATCTCCGGTAAGTTCACGACCTGATGGTTCACGGCTATTCTTGCATGGGTTGACACGTATGTCATTCCCGCGAAGGCGGGAATCCAATCCTTCTGCTCTCCGCCATGCCCGCCTTTGGTCCGTCATTCCCGCGAAGGCGGGAATCCATCAGTCAAATTGAGTTGCGGCCTTTCAACCGCGGAAACCATGATGACGTGCGGTGGCTAAGCTAGATTCTGCATAGAAATAGGGGAAAGGAAATGTCCTCCTCCTATTCCTCGGGAGGTTCTATTGGCATTCTCTAGCCAGATGATCACTGTCGCTCGAATTGTTTACGAACCACGTCATACATGTCAGTTTCTTCTCTGGTAAGGGACGGCGGGGTCCTTCCAATTCTGCTCACCAGTTCTTGCGTTGCTATTGACTGACCCACTCCTGTTTTCAAGCTCACTTTTGCGGCAGACATTGCCGCAGCGTTGCAAATCGATTTTATGTCGGCAGCCGAATATCCATCCGTAGCATCAGCCAATTCCTCATAACCTATGCCATTCTCCATTGGCTTGTTCTTCAATTCGCTCACGAATAGCGCAATTCGTGCATCTTTGTCGGGAGGCGGAACATACAACATCTTGTCGAATCTCCCTGGTCTCAACAAAGCAGGATCCAGAGTATCAGGGCGGTTGGTTGCCCCTAGTACAACCACGCTTTTCAGTTCCTCAGTTCCATCCATCTCTGTCAAGAACTGTGTGAGTATTTTTGAGCTCGATTCATTGCTTGTGCCGCGTGCTCCCGCAAATGAGTCAATCTCATCGAAGAAAAGGACACAAGGTATGTTCTCGCGGGCACGCACAAATAGGTCGCGCATCCTGGATTCAGATTCTCCCACTATCCCCTTCAGAAGTTCGGGGCCCTTGACATGGATGAAATGTGCTTTGGCCTCACTTGCGACAACTTTCGCCAAGAAGGTCTTGCCACAACCAGGTGGTCCAAAGAGAAGGATTCCCTTGGTTGCTTTCACTCCATATTGTTTAAACAACTCAGGATGCGTCAGAGGCATTTCTATCGCTTCATGGAGAGCTTCTTTAACGTCCTCCAATCCTGCCACGTCCTTCCAGCCAAGCACGGGTCTTTCAGTAACTTCCTCCACTTTTGCTGGCTTGGAGCGGCGCATGAACTGTTCGGACAACGTTTCGTACTCGCGGAGCATCTTAATCGTCACCGAAGGTTTCGTAGCAGTGAGCGCAGTCTCAAAATCACTTGAATTGATTGCCTCAAGCTTTCCTCTGCTTCTCTTCATTGCGGATCTTGCAGCCTCAGCATAGACTGCCTGAATATCCGCACCCGTAAAACGTTCCATACGTTCTGCGATCTTGTCTACATCTACATCCTGGGCAATTGGCTTGCCGCTGAGAAAGTGCCTCAGTATTTGCGCTCGGGCTTCCTTACCGGGCGGACTCACATAGATTATTTTATCGAATCGACCTGGACGCAATGCTGCAGGATCAATCAATTCGGGATGGTTTGTAGCTCCTACCAGCAACACACCATCAGTCTTACCGAGACCATCCGTATAGCTCAAGAATGTACCAACGATACCTTTCTCTGGTGCATCTGACCTCGACAATTCTGTTCGCTTGGCCAAGAAAGCCTCGAGCTCATCAAAGAATAGTATCGAAGGCCTGTTGTTATGCGCCTCTTCAAAAATCCGTCGTAGGTTTGCTTCGGATTGACCATACCACATGCTTGTGAATTCAGTTCCACTCACTGCATAGAAAGATGCTTTGGCTTCATGGGCAATGATACGTGCTATTTTCGTTTTGCCCGTTCCTGGGGGACCAAACAGCAAGATTCCCCTAGTGGGACTGATACCCATTCTGATTAAGGACCCGCGAACTCTTTGGTCAAACTGCGACTTGATAGCATCCACTACCTCTTCTCTGATGTCTTCAATGCCGGCCAATTCATTCCACATGTCAGGAGGGATTTCCTTGGAGGTATAGGTCTCTTTGCGGTCTTCAAAGTCTCGTGGGTGAGAACCTGAAATGGGTTTGGCACTGGTTTGTTGCACCAAGCTAGAAGAAAACATCAACATACTTAAAGCCATTGCGGCAACTGCTACAACAATGCCAATAGCGGTGCTACTCATCAAAGCACCGTTCATTTTGTTTCCTGTTATGAGCACCGATAGCAACGCATTACCAATGCCGAGACCAAGAGAGGTGACCCCGATGATCCATAATCGGTTCCTGGGACTCCTGCTTCTTGTTCCATGTAGCCATGCCCCAAAGACTCCGGCTGTTGCTGCCCAGAGGATGATCTGCGCAAGAAGAATAGGCCGCTCTATGAATGGAGCAAACAGCTTGGAAAGCAGGTCATGTGAGAAAAACGCTGATCCACTCACTTGGCCGGTCTTTGTAGTCGTAGCAGCCTTGAGCCAACCAAAATCAGCAAGCGATGTAACTGGTTTGGACTGAATACGGAGGAGTGGTTTGGATGCCACTCCTAACGTTAGCAATCCCACCGTAGCTTTCCCTTGTAGTAGTCCGATGCTTTCTGCCAAGAAACAAGCAATCGATGCAAGAAAAGAACCGACACCGGCCCCTATATAGCCTGACAGCAAAGGAAAAGCAAGCACGAGGGTTGAAAACCGTGGGTTCAGTGCAACAAAGGTCGTGCCCATTAAGACAAGGATTTGATAGGCCTGTAGCATCCCAAAAATGGACAGAAGAAGCAACAACATGGCGTACAACGTTACGAGGGTGAGAGAGTTGTAGGCAATGGGGAGAATATAAGAAAACAGCGCGATCCTGGTCCCTATCTTTGGATTCAATACCGACACAACAGCAACGGTAAACACGATAAGCCATCGCCAGCCAATTGGGTAATATGGAAGCACTCCTGTCACGAAGTACGTGAAACCTGCAGATACAAGAGCTATGATGGCATTGAAGAGAAGTTTATGCTTCACATATATTGATGTTTCCATCCTTACCTCCATTAGGCACCGATGACATGGCTGGGCAAATTGGATAAGAATCACTATTCATCTCTTTCGCCCCTCCATAGATACCATAGGCTTCTCACTTTACAAAGAATACTCGCAAATTCGCTCGCAACAAGATTGCGCATCATCCGGAGTCGTCAGGGGCTACGGTACGTTACGAGTGAACTGGACGGAGGTGGTGCCTGACTGTTGGGTTTCTTTGCTTTGATGGGTTGTTTGCAGGATGCCTGTGACCTGATAATGTCATGCGAGGTGCTCATGTTCGGAATTAAGATGAGGCAACGCCTGTCGTGATACAAAACCGCCCCCGACTGGTTGCCGGGGGCGGAGAGAATGCTGATGGTATTGAGCTTGGTGTTACGGCCAGTAGGTGAAGGAGATGGTCTTTGAGACTGGTTCCCAGGCAAGGTCGAGACCAAGGTTCTCCCCGATGAACCGGAGAGGAAGGAACGTCCTGCTGTTGATGATGACCGGCACG